>OHCP01000003.1_pt1 | contig 154265 bp, 130 predicted proteins | sample 1566811 | NCBI WGS metagenome assembly OHCP01 (sample SAMEA3879591, study PRJEB24766) | human gut metagenome | biome: human-associated habitat; feature: feces | place: USA | collected 1985/1987
TAAATACTATTTCGCTGATAACTTCCTTATCGGCTCCAATGCTTGTTCCCTGAAATACGTTGCCGTCTTCCAGAATCAAAAATGCTTTCATGGCTTCACCTATTCCTTCTTTTTTTCTAAAAAATTTCAAAAAAAAAACAACTAAGCTTATCGATAGCGCTTTTTTCTTTACAAAGTGCGTCCGGGCATAAATCCCTGACTTCAATATCTATTTTTATGAATTTTAACATATATTTATTGCAATTTCAACCCTTATAAAAAAATTATTACGCAGCAATTCACCTTATCCGTCCCGGTGCATACAATAGTATTGATTAATCCGGAGTATTTTCCATGTCTTTATATAAAATTCTTCAAAACATGCCCGATACCGGGTCTTTAAGAGTCGATGTCACCGACCAGGACGAAAGACCCATCGATGGTGCCACCGCTGAGATTTCCATAACCGGCGAACCGGAAACCACGCTTGAATCCATACAGACGGATTCAAACGGACAGACAGAATCAGTTGAACTTCCCGCTCCGCCTTTTGAATACACCGAAAATCCCGGCGTTACCCAGCCGTATTCCGAATACAGCATAATTGTCCGTGCGCCCGGTTTTGCGCCCGTGTCCATAAACGGAATCGATATTTTTTCATCAAGACGGTCAATACAGGATGTGCGCCTGACCGAGGCCTCCCAGGTCGTAACAATCGGCCCCAATACGCTTTTCGGCAATTATCCTCCTAAGATTCCGGAAGCATCCATAAAACCGATAACACCGACCGGTGAAATCGTCCTTGACCGCGTTGTCGTGCCGGGAACCGTTGTCGTACATGACGGCGTCCCGACCGATACAACGGCTTCCAATTATTATGTATCTTTTCCGGACTATATTAAAAATGTTGCATGCAGTGAAATATATCCGACATGGCCGGAGGCCACAATTACCGCCAATGTTATTGCGATAGTTTCTTTTACACTTAACCGTGTATACACGGAGTGGTACCGCAACAAGGGCTACAGTTTTACAATAACCTCTTCCACGGCTTTTGACCATAAATGGATTAACGAGCGCAATATTTTCGATAATGTGGGACTGATAGTCGATGAAGTATTTGCCGATTATGTTTCCAAGCCGGATGTCAAGCAGCCGATTCTTACCCAGTATTGTGACGGCAAGCGGACTACATGCAGCGGCATGAGCCAGTGGGGTTCCAAATATCTCGGCGACCAGAATTATTCCGCACTTCAGATTCTCCGTAATTATTACGGCAGCGACATATATATCAATACCGCCGAGGAAGTTTCGGGCATCCCGCTTTCATGGCCCGGTTATACGCTGGACATCGGCGATTCCGGCACACCGGTCCGTACAATTCAAGAGCAGTTAAGTGCCATCCGCCGTACCTACAGCAATATTCCCTCTCTTGCAATCGACGGAATATACGGCGAGGACACTGCTGCCGCCGTAAGCAGATTCCAGTCCATCTTCGACCTCCCTGTGACAGGTGAGGTTGACTATAGCACATGGTACAAGATTTCGCAGTTATATGTGGCGCTTGAAAAACTGGCAGAATTGAGAATATAGATGGAAGTGGCGAATGAATAAATGATATGCGTGTGCATACCGTATTAAACAGTTTCAGGATTTTTGTGATGTATTCGAGGCTTTTGATATCTTAATTGATATTATTTCAGGTTTGAATTTCACGAATTCACACTTTTTTGCGGTTTTTAAGGCATTTGGTGTCAATTTGGCGAGCTTTACATTATAATATATTGAATCTGGCATGTACTTTAGTATACTTGTTTTCATATATTGCCATGTCAAGATATCACATATAGCAAATAATTGACACCAAATAGCTGACTTTGAATAAAAAAGGGTGAAAATATCATATCGTACATCTTGGTGTTATTCTTCCAGCACCGCATAATGCCGCGCTGCTGTCCAAATGTTGTATTGTATGATCTTTCCAAGCATTTTCGGAAGGTTGGCGGTTTTTCAACCGGAAGGTTGGCGGATTTTTGACCGGAAGGTTGGCGAAAGTGTCATGAATTTTAGCAACAATAATACAGATATGCCTCTTCCAATCCTGCGTCTTCTGCCACCTGACAGTCCTGCGGCATATCATCCGCAACTATTCTCACGATATATCCGTCCGTGCACCGCTTTATGTTACTGACTTTATACTGTTGTCCAAGGTCATCAAGGGTGCCTCCGGCACATTTTATTATGCCTACATGCCCTTCAACACTCTTTATGATATCAGATGTACATCCCGTTTTTATTACATTTCCGTTTTTCAAAAATATAATGCTATCTGCTATACATTCTATATCACTGACAACATGTGTTGCATACAGTATGATCTTATCGTTTGAAAGTGCAGATATGTAATTTCTGATATTAATTCTCTCATTCGGGTCAAGACCCGCTGTCGGTTCATCCAGAATTATTAACTCCGGGTTCCCCAAAAGCGCCTGTGCCAGCAATACTCTCTGTTTCATTCCGCCCGAATAAGTTTCTATTCTTCTGTGCCTTACATCCCAGAGGTTAACGGTTTTAAGAAGATTTTCTATTTCTATGCTCGCTTCTTTTGAAGGTATTCCCTTTATGGCAGCTATATATTTAAGGAATGCGATTGCAGAATATCCGTTATACATATTCTGCTGCTGCGGCATGTACCCTATCCTTTTTCTATATGCTGCACCAAGCTTTAATATATCTTCGCCATCACAAAGAATCTCACCGGTCTCTCTTTTTACATTGTCCGTTATAAGATTGATCAAAGTGCTTTTGCCCGCTCCGTTCGGTCCCAATAGTCCGTATATACCGGATTTCAGTTCCATATTGATATCTTTGAGTGCCGTTACCTTGCCATATGTTTTACCTAAATTTCTGATATCTATTCTCATGCCCGTATACCCTCCAATATTATCATGATCAAAATCGGTGCCACAAACAATACAGCCGATATAACCATAGTCTGCATATGGCTCCTCGTTTTCTTTGCGATTAAACGTATAAGCACTACAATTCCTGCCAGAGCAGCATATTTTACCGCCGTCCTGATTATGATATATTGCAATATGCTTATATTCTCCGGAACATATTTCAAATTGTGCAGATTGGCTGCCGGTATATTTATGTAATCCGTTCCGTATGCTTTAAGAACATTACATATCCACGGTATGTGTACACCAAGAAAAACTATAAGTGCCATAACCATCGCAATGAGCATTTTGGTAAGCATCACCTTACGCTGCCCTTTGCATGAAGCATTTATTATAACATCCATGTGGCATGTATATTCAATAGACCATATAGAGAACACAGCCAGGATTGTCATTATAATACACTCTGCACCAAGCAAAAGTTCCGTCTGCACATCCTGTCCGGTCAGGAGGCCGTAACCTCTGTCATATATTAAATAGCCTTTTTGCAATTTTTTTGCATATTCGGCATTATCACGCATTTTTTCATATGCTTTTGACCAGTTTTCAACGTCGATATTCGGATTGGTTCCCGACAATATTGTGTCCAGTTCCTGTTCCATTATCTGCTCTTTGTCCGGTGAGTATGCACCTTCCGTTCCTTTTTGCAATGCCATCTTATAATATACATCTTCAATTGAACCGTATATACTCTTTATGGGAGTATATGTGGCAGCAAGAATAAGACCGCACAGAGCAAGAATGATAACGCCTTTTCTGTATATAAGCGTTTTATATAGTTCATTTCTAAACAAGCCATTCACACCGGTCCGGTTCCATAAATTAACCATCCCATATTTAATGGCACCGGCACAGCTTCCCGACGAGATTTCCCGCTTTCTGCTCCCTATAATGCACATGATTATAATCAATGCTGTTGTTAAAACTGTCATCATTAACTTAAATATATTAAGATAATTAACCGGTCTGCCCAAAACCTTAAGGTTTCGGTATGAGTTAAATAACCGCACAGTATCGAGATAAGCATACAGATTTACATTTTTAATAAGTTCCATGGTACTGTTATCTCTTATTTTATAATAGGTCAGTGCCGAAATGCCAAAAAGAAGCACCAGCACGGCAAAAGACGGAACATTGGAATTAAATATGCTCATAACTGCCATAAACAATATTCCGCATAATAAGAAAACGCACATTTTAGTGATGATAAACAGTATTGCAAATTTTATAACACTGATTTGGAGATTCGTTGTCATAAATCCACTGACTGATTGCACTGCTCTTGCCGGATTACCGTATCCATACATTATCCCCGCAATAATGATTAACGGCAGATAGAGAACTATTGCCGATATTATGCTATACAGAATCATCGTGCAGATTCTTGCGCATGTAAGTTTCGTACGCCCTGACTTTAATGTTCTTATCAGCTTTCCCATACCGGTCTCTGTATCTTTGGAAATAAGTGCCGTCGCAATTACCAGAAGCATCATTACACCTATTATATTGACTGCCATGTTACCGGTTACCATATTAATACCTGCAGACGGACCGTGCTGCAATTCAAGTCCCTTCAAAGGCTTAAAAGCCTCAACGGTTTTACTCATATTTTCATCACTGTATGTATCTTTCCCGGCAAAAATAGCTATTCCCGCACGTCTGTCACCGGCTTCCATAATGCCGCTATAGTAGGTGTCATAGCTTACACACTGTTCCAGTTCATCCAGCACAACCCCGTACGGAACCGATTCCGTATAATGCGCCATTGTTTCATCCTGCATCATTTCATCATATATGTTCTTCACATACACATATGACTCTTCGTCGGACATCTGCGATATATCATCGTATATCTGCCTATACTCTTCAGGCGGACACATATCAGCGTCCGCCTTCCTGATTTCGTTTGTATAAGCGACAAAAGCATTTGCCAGTATTAAAACTATAATAATACACAATGTTGTTCTGTCGCGCAAAACTCTCGTAAATTCATTAAATATCATTCTGACCATAAGCATTATCCCTTAAAATCGGCAAGTTGGGCATTCATCTGATCATATACGGTATCCACACCCGCATCTTCAAGCCTTTTAACATACGCATCTATACTCTTCTTCAACTCTGGATTCCTTACATTAGGAAATCCGGAATTGTATATCTCAACAATTTTGGCAAACTCCTCTGAGCACTGCGAACTGTCAAAGTAAAAACCAATATATGGTTTATCATCCAATGATTTCCAGAATTTTGTAAGTTCCTCATACCTGCTGCCATCAAATCCATCCGAATCCGTCTTATCGGCCGCTGCGTATCCAGCATGTGTCAGCTCCCTTACATAGGTTGACTGACTTTCTTCGTCCAGAAAACTTATAACTCCGTTATCCAGCTTATAATCAAGATCTTTAACACCATAAAGAAAAGCATCCGCTGTCTCCTTATCCGTCAATACCATTCCCAGTACTTTAAGTGCTGCTTCTTTCTTGGAAGAGTTCTTATATATACCGATCGATGCAGATGATAAATTCAGAACGCTGTCTCCTCCATACTGATATACATAAGGCCAGTTATTTTTCTCAACATACCCGAATCTCAAATATGCAGCACAATCATTAACATCAACGGACAGTCCGTCCTGCGGGTCATTATAAGCCAATACGCCGTCATAGTACATTTCATTCATGATTTTCATATATTCATACACTTTATCATAGTACTTAATATCTGCCTTTCCATCGGTATCTGATATCAGACAGCCATAATAATTTGAACATCCGGAAAAAGCATCCACCTGCTCCAGCCTTATATTATCCATTGCAATCATCTTTCCGGTCTTCTTCTGTATGTCACTGAGTCCCTGAATGGTTCCGTCAAAATTCTTAAAAACTTCTTCTGACACATAATCGGGATTAAATTCAACATAATACTGCTCCGAACTTCCGACTCTGGTATTCTGTATGTAGTAATATCCGTCATTATACTTTACCGCTTTCCAGGATTCCTCCGGATAATAGTCGGTTATCGCTTTACCACTCTCCGTCTTAAGCATATCATCCAATTTATATAACAAATCGGAATCGACCAATTCGGCCGGCTCGCATATTCCGTCTGTAAGGAAACCACACCATACTATATCCGCATCATCATCCTCAAGATATGTCTTGACATTATTCACATAATCCTCATCTGCAAGGTATACCATCTTAATTTCATAGTCTACACCCTTTTTCTTAAGAATTCTGTTAACCTCATCTATATTGGATTGCGGTATTTGAGTCAGATTTGAAGTTACCCACCTGATTGTATTATCCTCCTTAAGCGTATTATCCTCCATTACGGTATCTTTTTGTTCACATCCTGATAAAAGAACCGCCACCAATGCAATTACCGCTGTTATTGCAATCACAAATCTCCTTTTCATCAATCATCACCCTTTTACCTTTCAAATGCTTCAGCCTTATCATAATTACCCGTGGCATAGTCCTGTGGCATCATTCTCTTAAACTCTGTTGAAATAAATGTACCGTCATCATCAGTCAGATGCTTTTCAAACCATACATATCCGTTTGAACAGGCAGTATATCTCATATCAACATCATGATAACCTATAAGTTCAGCCTTATCCGCTGCCGGATCGTATACATAGCAGTTATAAGACTTATCCCCGACAAATCTTTCGTAATACAGTTTATCTCCCATCCAGAAGGCCACACTGGGTTTGCCACTTCCTCCAAGGCTGACTTTATTCTTTCCGTCCAACGACTCCAGATACATTTCCGTATCATTGCAATATACCCATCCCTGCCCGGAAACGCATAATACATCCATATCCGATGTTTCGCACACCTCTTTCAGCGTATCATCGGTAGTGTTCCATTCAAACATCCGTGCTTTAGACATGTATGAATCACCATCCTGATAACTGTATAATCCCAAGAACAAAATATTATCATTATTTTTGGATACATACCCTGCTGTTGCTTCACATGCATTATCATCATACACAGGTACTTCATGTTTGATAAATTTATCAGTCGATATATCATAACACACCAGTCCGCCCACCGGTGTATCGAGGTCAACCGGATTATTTATATCTGACAAATCAACAGTATTAAGATAAGTGAACACTATCATATCATCATATATATACGCATCCACTACAAGCTGTACACCCTCCACGGAATTAATAATCCGTTCATCTGTTCCATCTATGTTTTCTCTGTAAATATCAACAGAATTAACATCTGCACATTGTTTAAAGTCTCCAAGTACATATATATATTTATCATTCATGAGACATGTTCCCTTGGTGAGTGCTGCCGCCTGACAGTAAACTTCATCACTGCCTTTTGCTCTCGGTTTATGTTCACAATTAATATCACTACATACATATGCCTTTTTTCCCGACGAAGCATCGACAAATGTGAGCATATTATCCTCATCAAAATAAAGCACACCCTGTCTGCCAAGAAAATCTCCGCCAACAGCAACTACTCCCGGCTCTTCGGACTCTCCGTCAATATTTACAACACGGCTGTTATTTTCCACTGGATCAAGATTATTGTTTTTATCCTTTTTCACAAGTAAAAATACAGATATCCCGGCAACGACCACTATAAAAACAGATATTACCGCTATTATAATTTTCTTCTGTTTTAACATTATATCGCCTCATTTCCTTTTAATTAACAAAAAACCCTTACCATTGAGGTAAGGGTTATACATCTCATCATTTTTTCTTCCACCCCTTATCCCATTCATTAAATTATCTGTATATAGTTTATCCCGATTTTATCATTTCATCAAGTATTATTCGATTTTTTTGTCGATTTTTGTACACAATCACCAATTTTATCACAAACTCCAAGTACACGAGATATAAATAATCGGCATATGTATTATATTAGATATTTTCTGACTTCCTGTGATACATTTTATGATTTTTCAATATCTTTATTGATACTGTTCCGAGTTTGGAATTCGGCAATTCACACATTTTTGCGGTTTTTAAGGCATTTGGTGCCAATTTGGCAGGCTTTACATTATAATATATTGAATCCGGCATGTACTTTAGTATACTTATTTTCATATATTACCATATCAAGATATCACATATAGCAAGTAATTGACACCAAATTGCTGACTTTGAATAAAAAAGGGTGAAAATATCATATTGTATATTATGGTATTGCTCTTCCGGCGGTTTATAATGCCAGGCCGTCATAACAAAAAACCCCGGACATCAGTCCGGGGTCATTATAATTTCAAAATTTTCTATTTTTCTTCTGTCTCTGATTCTGCTTCTGTTTCAGCTTCTGCTGTTGTCTCTTCTTCTGACTTTTTATCATCCTTGGCATCTGATGAACCATAGTCTTCGAGGCTGCCGCTTACTTCATATGTGTAACCGTCGTACTCACCTACAACTTCTGATATAAGTTCATCAAACATAGTCTTCTGGTCGCCGTATCCATAGAATGACGTCCAGCTGTCTTCCACATTTGAATATCCTTTGAGGCTGAACCATGATGTATCAAGTTCCTGTTTTCCGTCGGAACGGTTGATTACCGATCCCATCTTAACCGGAAGATAGATGGTTGCCGGTTTAAGATCTTTGTCATTGAATGTGATGGTTGCCGTATAAACTGCATAAAGCTCATTGTATGTCTTGGCTTTATAATCTTCCTTGGTATATACAAGATATGCGCCTGCATATTCAATATTAGAGAGCTTATTGCTGCTGTATGAATAGCTGCTCTTGATTTCCTCGACTGCGTTATCCTTCACTGTGGCCATCATATCATCATTGATATCCTCAATCTTGGTTATATATGTGTCCACATCATCCTTGGTTACGGTATATTCCTTGGTAGTCTCTTTAATCTTGATACCGTAATTTTCAAGGTAAAATGTCTGATAATATTCATCAATTGATAATGTAATTTCGTCACCTACGGAAAGATTGTATGACGGTGAAGCACTGATCCAGAGATCCTTTACATGGCTGTCTTTGGATGTATTTTCAACATCAACGCTCGCATTTCCGTCAAGACCGCTGAATTTAAGTTCTACCGAATCAAATATATCAACTTCTTTAACAGAATCAAGGTCTTCTACCTCTACTTCATATGAATCAAATTTGATAATTACGTCTGCGGCTTCTACTTTATCTTCATCATAATCCGCATCGATGGTAATCGTGTCACCATTGGAAAGTTCGCTTGATTTGTCAACAGTAAGGCTTATTGCGTAATACACTGCCGAAGCCTTATTCTTGATTCTGTCGCTTGCGCTCTTTTCAGTCTTGCCCATTGCTTTAAGAGTTGCTGCATAGAAATCATCATAATTAAGCTCAACTTTGGCTGTGCCCATAGTATCATATCCGTCGAATTCGACTTCAATATAGCTTTTAAGATCTATTGTCTTACGTTCGATTTCTTTTTTATGTTTAACATTCTTAACAATAATAATGGCTGCCACAGCTGCAATAATTGCAACCGCAACTGCTACGGCAATGATTATTATAAGCTTCTTATTAACCGGTTTCTTTTCCTTCGGCTGTACAGGCGGCACCGGTGCTCCCTGCGGCATTGCATATCCGTTAGGTGCTCCGTAATTCATCTGTCCCTGTGGTACTCCGTTGAAATCCGGCTGCGGCTGTCCCTGCGGTACTCCGTTGAAATCCGGCTGCGGCTGTCCCTGCGGTACTCCGTTAAAGTCCGGCTGTGGCTGTCCCTGCGGTACTCCGTTAAAGTCCGGCTGTGGCTGTCCCTGCGGTATGTTGTTAAAGTCTGCCTGAGGTTCTCCCTGAGGTATGTTGCTAATGTCTCCCTGTGGTGCATTATTAATGTCTGCTGCCTGCGGTGTTTCTAATGGGCTTCCGCATTTAAAGCAGAATTTAGAACCTGCATTGTTCTCCGCTCCACAATTTTTGCAAAATGGCATATGTGAATCCTCCTTTTATATCCAGTTTAACAAAATAAACTGATAACATCTTACATCATTCGAGTTATTTCGTCAATAATAAATGTCCGTCGAAGTGCTATACCACACTCGACGGACACTCATAAATCCAATTCAGGTTGTTATGAATGTGTTGTATCTGAATCTGCGCAGCCGGCGTTCCATCCTGACAGCATTGTCAAGGTTTCTGAATGCACCGACCTGTACTTTATAGAGATTGTCAGAATAGATTATAAATGCAGGAAATCCGTCCGCCAAAGCCGAATTAAGCAGACGCTCGGCATTTTCCCTGTTTCGGAAAGCTCCTATCTGGACACGGTAAAGCTTGCTGCAGTCGCATACATCATCCGGCTCATCTTTAATCTCCTCAAACTGTGCATACGGATCATCCGGCATATCGCCGGTCGTTCTGACCGGGACAGCAGAAACTGTATCATAATCTATAGTTGTTAATATTCCGGCCGCGATTGCATTGGCGATTGCATCAAAATCATCATCAAACTTCGCATTATCTTTATCGTTGTTAATAAATCCTGTCTCAATAAGGACCGCCGGCATCCTGGTCCGTTTGAGCACAACAAGATTGGGGCGCTCAACTATTCCGAGATCCTTAAAACCCTGTTCTACAAGATTATCCTGAATGTTGCGGGCTAATTTTTCTTTCTCTCCTCCATTACTGTATATTAAAGTCTGTGCGCCGGAAGCGGTATTGGGATTCTCTCCGGAATTTCTGTGAAATGACACAAAATAATCCGCTCCTGCATCATTGGCATCCGTGGCTTTTTTGAACGGAGTCTCATATATATCATCTGTTCTCGTATATACCACATCGACGCCCTTATTTTTAAGGATATCTCCAACGGCGAGGGCAAGCCTTAAATTATCGTCTTTTTCGTTACGGCCATTGTATACAGCACCCGGATCACTGCCGCCGTGTCCTGCATCTAAAGCAATCAGCATACTTTCTACCATCCTTTATATGTGATAACACATAAATTTATGATATAAAGTATGCTGAATATGATTAATCGTGATTATTTAAATACACCTAAGAGCCAGAGAGCGAGTAAAATTACCGCGATGCTTATTACCACCTTAATGACTGCGTTGATTATTATTTTACGTTTCTGTCCGGATGTTCTGATATCCTGTCTTAAATCACTCATAGATTACACCCTTTCGTATTTTACAAACTCATAGATGATATCAAAATAAGTTCTCTCGTCGCTGGTCTCTGTAATCTTCCAGCCCTCTTCCTTATCAAGATCCGGGAAATGTGCATCTGCCTGATATGCATAATCTACTTTCGTTATATGTGCTGTGCTGCATAAAGGAAGCATCTGTCTGTAAATTGATTCGCCGCCTATAACATACACATCATCATCCGCATAATCCCTGACTGCTTCTACCGCTTCATCAATACTATGTACAACAACAGCTCCCGGAACGCTGTAATTCATATCGGATGTGATAACCACATTCAATCTGTTCTTAAGCGGTGATTTATTAGGGAAACTTTCAAGAGTCTTTCTGCCCATGATAACCGCCTTGCCCGTTGTCGTCTCGCGGAACCATTTCTGGTCCTCCGGAATACGTACGAGAAGTTCATTCTTATATCCGATTGCCCAATTTCTGTCTACTGCTGCTATTAAATTCATATTACATATCCTTCCCAAAATCAGATTGCCACAGGAATGTTAAGCACCTGCGGACCTGTTATATAATTATCAAGTGAGACATCATTACGCGTAAACTGATAAAAATCATGTACATCCGGATTCAGATGGAATGTCGGAGCGTCATACGTCTCTCTTTTTATAAGTTCTTCTATTATAGGTATATGCCTGTCATAGATATGTGCATCGGCAATTACATGTACCAGTTCTCCGACATGCATATCACACACCTGTGCTATCATATGCACTAATACAGCATATTGGACCACATTCCAGTTACCGGCCGCAAGAATGTCCTGCGAACGCTGGTTGAGAATGGCATTAAGCGTAAGCTTGTCATCACCCTTTTTCTGGGTTACATTAAAAGTCATACTGTATGCACACGGGTAAAGATTCATTTCATGCAGATCCTGATGTACATAGATATTCGTCATGATCCTGCGGCTGAACGGATTATTTTTTAAATCATATAATACACGGTCAACCTGATCCATCATGCCTTCCTTATACTGATGTTTAACGCCAAGCTGGTATCCGTACGCCTTACCGATCGAACCGTCCTCATCAGCCCATGAATCCCAGATGTGGCTGTGAAGATCATGAATATTATTGGACTTCTGCTGCCATATCCATAATATCTCGTCCGTCGCGCTCTTAAGTGCTGTCTTGCGTAAAGTGATTATAGGAAATTCCCTACTTAAATCATATCTGTTGACTACGCCGAATTTCTTGATCGTATAAGCCGGAGTTCCGTCTTCCCAATGTGGTCTTACTTTCTCGCCTTCCGTGCTCACACCGTTCTCAAGAATGTCCTTGCACATATCAATAAAAACTTTATCTGCGTAACTCATCATTATCTCCTTCTACCGTATCTTATCTGCAATCTCTACCGGAGCATATGCCTTAACCGCAATGCCTTCCGCCGTATATTCCTCACTTAAGAGTTCTCCGTATTTTCTTATCAGCGATATCTTGCCGGCTTCACTGTAATCGAAAACTCTTTCAATATATACTTTATTCTCACGCAGGACTTCTTCAATGACTGCTTTAAGCTTATCAAGCCCGTCACCGTGCTTTGCGGAAATCCTGACCGTATGTTCCGCTCTTAAATCCTTAGCGTGTATTCCTTCAATAATCCTGTCAGTCTTATTAAATGCCGTAATTACCGGTTTATCGGATGCTCCGAGTTTATCAAGCGTATCATATACTGTATACATCTGCGCATCCATATCAGGGTTGGAAGCATCGACCACATGAATAAGCATATCCGCATATACCGCTTCCTCAAGTGTACTCTTAAATGCATCCACAAGCTGATGCGGCAGCTTACTGATAAATCCTACCGTATCCGTAAGAAGAACCTCCTGCCCGCTTTCAAGCGTAAGACTGCGTGTCGTCGGGTCAAGTGTGGCAAAAAGCTTATCCTCTTCCAGAACATCCGCACCCGTAAGTGTATTAAGTAATGTGGACTTGCCTGCATTAGTATAACCTACGATTGCGATTACCGGAACTCCGGCTCTCTTACGCTGATTTCTGGTAAGTTCACGGTGTGTTATTACATCTGCAAGCTCTCTCTTTAACTGGGCTATGCGCTGGTGGATAAGACGTCTGTCCATCTCAAGCTTCGTCTCTCCGGGACCCCTGGTTCCTATTCCGCCTCCCAGTCTTGAAAGCGAACTTCTGAGTCCTACAAGTCTCGTCGCACGATATTTAAGCTGCGCCAGTTCAACCTGTATCTTACCCTCACCCGTATTCGCTCTTGCCGCAAAAATATCAAGTATTACAAGTGTCCTGTCCATAATCTTGACTTCAAGTGCCTCTTCCAGATTCGCCATCTGTGCCGGGCTCAGCTCATCATCACATATAATACCCGTTGCATCATACATATATATGGCATCACGGATCTCTTCTATCTTGCCCTTACCGACATATGTTCCCGGATGAATGGCTTCCCTGTTCTGTATTATCCGCGTCACAGTGACTGCTCCGGCTGTCGATGCAAGTTCTTCAAGTTCATCAAGCGAACGATCCGTATTATCATCATCCGACTGCCTGACCGCCACCAGTATAACTCTTTCTTCCGTCTGCTTTGTCTCTACCAAATCATTCACCTCAATAAGGCATCACTACCTTGTCATCAAAAAATCATATTCTTTACGTGCCGCTTTATCATTAGGATATGATTTAAGATATTCCTCAAAAGCATCTCTTGCCTTATCGTAATCATGCTTATATTCATAACATACAGCCTGATTATACATAAGACCCTGCATCGCGTCACTGTCGCCAAGTTCTATTCCCGTCTCAATATATACAAGTGCATTGGCGTATTTGCCACGGTTGATCAGATATGCGCCATACTGGTTATATATGAATGCATCATTAGGATGCTTTCCGAGATATTCCTGATAAAGCTTATCGGCATCGGCATAATTCTCCATAGCCTCGTATGTCATGGCAAGATAATATGCCGCCTCGTTATTGCCATCCTTATACTCAGATTCAAGATATTCAACTGCCTTATCATAGTCACCGAGGTTATAATAAGTCTTGCCAAAAAGAAGATTATCCTTCTTATCCTTGTCAAGAAGACGTCTTAAATACGATTCCGCCCTCTCCGTATAACCACCATCCTTCAGGTTCGTATACATATTACAGTATGTTTCATAATTATCGCTTTCATAATCAAGGGATTTCTCATAATCAAGAACTGCATCATTTTCATCCTGAAGTTTGATATATGCACATCCTCTTAAAAAATACAATTCCGCTTTATCTGATTTGGAGGCACTTTCTATAAGCTTATCATATGTATCCACCGCACCCTGATAATCGCCCTGTATATACTGGCATGAGGCATAATATTTGAGTGAATCCGTCCTGACCTGGCCGGACTTATCCGAAAGTGACACCGCTTTATCAAAAGCTTCCATTGCGTCAGTATACTCACCGTTCCTGTAGTATACCACGCCCTTTCCCCTGTATGCATCGGCGCAATCCTGATCCAGCTCTATCGCACTGTCAAAAGAAGCCTGTGCATCATCATATTTCAGAAGTTCAAGCTGTGTCATTCCAAGGCTTACCAGATATGCCGTATTATTCGAATCAGCCTCAACCGCCTGTTTAAAATATCCGGCTGCCTTATCATAATCAGCCTCATTAAAACATTCCATTCCATTCTTATAATTCTTGTTAGCCGCTGCGTTGCATCCTGTAAGCACAACCGCAGAAACTGCACCTATAAGCGCAGCATTTATAATAAAACGCATTCTCATCGTATGTTCTCCCGCATAATGTAGTAAAAATTATTATAAAGTGGAACCCGTCCACGTAACTTTCCTTATTGATTGTATCATAGTGTTAAGGCTGCAACAAGAGTTAAATTTAAGTATTTTGGACTTCATCTTCTACTATATGATACTTATTTACAACCCTTGCCAATTTCTTCCCGACCGCCTGCGAAAGCACGGCAAGAAATATAACATTAGATACTGCATAAATAACCGTATACGGAACTGCCGACACGATTGCAGCACCGTAATAAGCCCATGACCATCCGCCAACAGCCCATATAACGGTATATATATCCATGAGAAATGAGAAAGCTATTCCGGCCGCAACAGCATATATCATAAGCGCAATCCTGCTTTTTTGAAGTTGTTTTCCAGACAGGCCTGCCACCAGGCCGATAATTCCCCATACAAGCATCTGGAATGGTGTCCACGGTCCCTGTCCAAAGTAACAGTTCGATATAAGTGCCGAAAGCGCGCCGCAGATAAAGCCGGCATCCGCACCGAGATACATTCCGCAAAGAACGACCACCGCGGTAACGGGTTTAAATCCCGGAAGTGCTGCAAATACAAATCGTCCTGCGACACTCATTGCCGTCATCACTGCTATCAACGCTATTTTTCTGACATTCATCTTGCGATGTTCCATTATTACAAAACCTGCAGCACACGCCGCGATCACAACGCATACTACAATCAAAGCCATTGTTTTCATACTATATTTTACCTGTCATCCTGAGTAATATCATTTCCGTTGTAGTATAGAATATATTATCCGCACAGAATTCATGCGGTTTTTTATCACACACGATATTTCCATGTGACATCAGAAGCATCCTGTCCGATATTCCGGCCGCAAATTCTATATCATGAGTTATAATAAGTATGGCATGCCCATTTTCTTTAAGTTTAACAAGGCGGTCTGATATTTTCTCTTTCTCATAATAATCAAGTCCCTTGGTCGGTTCATCAAGTATCACCGCCTCCGGATCGGTCTTAAGTACCATATCAAGTGCGGCAAGCTGTTTCTCGCCACCGCTTAAATCGTATGGATGCACGCCGTTATAGTCATCTTCCGTAAAGTGAAGTGTCACATCCTGAAAAAGCATTCCTATGTTCCTGTTCTTCCCGTATACTTTCACCTTGCCTGAATATGGTTTCAGTAAACCGCATGCGATCAGCGCAAGCGTGGATTTGCCGCAGCCGTTCTCTCCGAGAAGAGACACAATGCTTCCGCCGGTAATTTCAAGATTCAGATCATCTATAATCAGGCCTTTATTCCTGTCGTATCCAAATGATACATTTTTCATTTTAAGAATCACATCTTCCGAAGGCAAATCTTCCGTACGAATCTCCGGCATGCATATATCTGCGGTTTTCCCGTTCAGATGCCTTATCGCCTCTGCCTTCGTGAGTACCGGTTCATCCGATTTTACTGCGGCAGCGCAGCATGGCAGAAAACCAGCCATTTGCGGATTACGGCACATATCATGTGCCATCTGCCTCATCGGGCCGGATTGCACAAATCCATCATTAATGAATACAACTTTGTCGGCATTTGCAAATACCCTGTCCGTTCTGTGTTCTGCCATAATTACCGTAATTCCGTACTCACGGTTAATATTACAAAGAAGATCCGCAACACGGTCCGACATAATCGGGTCCAGCATGGAACACGCCTCATCAAGTATAAGAATCTTCGGGTTGGCAGCCATGGCACATGCGATGTTAAGTATCTGTTTTTCACCGCCCGAAAGCTTATCGACTTCTTTATCAAGCATGCCGCTGATTCCAAAATACGCTGCTGTCTCAGCTATGCGCGTTCTGACATAATCTCTTGATGCATTTCCGGCCGAAGCGGCGAACTCAAGTTCAGTATATACTTTATCACACACTATCTGGTTATCCGGATTCTGCATCACATACCCGGCATCCGTTCCGGCTTTCTCCTTAAGCAGCTTTAACAACGTGGTCTTACCGCTTCCGGTCCTGCCGCATATGAGAACAAATTCGCCCTGTGCTATATCTATGCTTCCGCCTTTTAATATTTTTTTGTACCGGATGTCCTCAATGTGTATATTTTCCACTTAACATTCTCCTTAATCATATATATTTCAGGTATACCAAGATAAATAAACTGTACACAGATTCTGTATCCGTGCGGCAGCAGCCACATAATCTGTGATAAAATGATAATCACCATAAGTATCACATCACGCTGTTTAAATCCGGCTCCCATGCGCGTATACATATGCCGGTCGCATCCACGCATGATCATAACGTCTGCAGTGTCCATCGAGTTTTCCAATGCCCATGTAAAAACCGCTGATGATATTTTTAACATTCCAGCGGTATTCTGCGTCTGCGCGGCCTTCCCGTTGATTTTAACTGCTTCTTCTACTTTCCGGAAACGCTTTATATACCTCGGAATAAGTCTGGTCACCATGGACATAAGCAACGCTGTCTTTGGCATTTTTCTTAACATTATCATTATTTTCTCACCCGTAAGCGAGCGTGAAAAAGCACCGAACCACACAACCGCAGCTGCCATCATGAGTCCCGTTACCGCGCCGTACCTGACAGCCTCAAGTGTTATTGCACGGTTATTGATAAACAACAGTTCCGTATTTCCCTGATGTGATGTGAGTGCATTCATCAATGTCATCACTAAGATAAGCACTATAGAAAAACCAACACGTCCGGCAGGGAACTTCCGTTCATAAATCCCCACTCTTATCAGACCGGTGAGCAATGCTGCGGCTGATAACAGCGGATCCATGATTACCATAAACGGCACTATGGCTGCCATGTAATATATAAAAAGCAATCCCGGATTAAAATCATCGAACCGCCTCATAGTCACCTCCGTCAGTGTATATCCACTCAACCACATCTCCTTCATGTATCTCATATGATGCACACGACACATCGGGCATTATGCCGTTTACATAATATGTCCATCCGGACATGCTTCCGTGATCAAATTCAGCCAGACCGTCTATACTCCGGACATATATCGTTCCGGCTGTTCTGCTGCCTGTGTAATCTATATTTATTCTGTCTTCCGATACCGCCTTAAGCAGCTGGTCAAAAACCGTATCTCCGTCCGATATATATACCTGTGTGGTGCTAAGTATAACCTCATCATAACCTTTTATTGTTATCTGCGATACATAATCGCCATTCTTTCCTGTTTTATAATGCTCGCTTACAGTCTCAAATTTGGAAAGAGATACCGCCAGTATAAGCAATGCACAGATTATGCCCGTTATCCCTGCGCGTTTCAGATTTATTTTCTTAAAAGCCGCCATTATGATTATTATCATTAACATCACAATTATAATTGCAGATATAATTATGGTCTTGATTGTCCTGCCGCTTATTTCTCCGTCATTTTCACCAGAATCCGGTATGTATTCTGCGTCAGAAGTTTCTGTTTCCTTACGGTTATCCGTTGTGCTTTCTTCCGGCTGTGTTCCGCCTGATGTTGTATCGTCATGGGCCGCTTCCGTAATGTTTTCATCGGTTGTCTCATTCTCCGTAACTTCATCGGCTCCGGTAATCTCCTGCGTGTGCTCTGTTGCAGCAATACTGCCGTCACAGGAATGATGAGGCTCAGTTTTTGCCGGCTGTTCCGGTGATGGTTTCACGTCCGGCTGTGTTTCTTTCTGTACCGGTCTTGATTGAATATTTCCGTACCTGTATATAAAGGTACCGTGTTTCTCATAATTATCTGCACACACTAGTGCTCCGAGAGCCTGCGTCGTAGCAAGAGCATTGGGCTTACCATCCTTTGTGTGCGAGAATGCTCCTTTGGATGTCCGGTATCCCATAAGTGCATCAAGTACGGTGTGACCGTTCTTAATAAATCTTGTATCTGTTCTGTAATCTATATTTAAAGCGCACAATGCCATAAGCACCTGCGCAGTGCTTTCACTGTTATTTACTCCGTAACTGGCATATCCCGCATCATCCTTCTGCAGAGAGGCAAGACGCCCGACACCTTTTTGTATATTATCTTCATATCCGTATGAGCGCACTGCCGAGAGTGCCTGAAGAGCCATGGCTGTCACATCCGCATCGGAATATGCTCCGCTTAAGTTCCAGCCGCCGTCAGCCATCTGCAGGCTTACAAGGCTGTCCGCTATCTCGGTTATCCTGTCGGGTGACACATAATCATTGCTGACTGCTAACATAAGACCGTATATTGTACTCATTATGCCACCCGTTCCGGTCTTGTTGTTAATGGTATCTATAATAAAATTCCTGTCATATCCAAGACATGCTTTAACAAGTCCGATTCTCTCATAATCGGTTGCTTTAAGTTTTCCTGCCGATTCAAGATATTTGTCCAGTGCAGTATTATAAGCTTCGTAATCAACAGTAATTCCATACTGTTTCATGTATATTACAAACCAGTCCGCACCGTTTCCGGCATAAGGAATAAGACCGGAGTTGTAATACGATTCATAATCGGAAGCTCCGGCCTGTTCAATCTCATATTTCCATATATCATCTGTAACACTGCGAAAGGCACCCGCAGCATTCAGCACAAATGCCGTAACCACAAGGGTTACGGCCGTGACTGCGCTTACAATTAAGTGCTTAATTTTCATTTACTTTTTTCTCTTTGACTGCAATTACAACGGTGCATGCAGCAAATGCCGCACACAGTGCATATATCATAAGCATGGATGAATCCGCTGCTCCAACATCTCCTTTATCGTCAATGTTATCTGCTGCTTCAACAGTTACCGTGTAATCCGGTTCAAGTGCAAGTACAAGCGGTGCTCCGTTCTCTGCTGTTTTCTCTACCGCAAGCTTATGTTTACCTGCAGTAAGTTCTTTCCTGGCAATAGTGATCACTCCGTCATCACCCGTAGTATACTCTGTGTAATTCTTATCGTCCGTATACCACCTGACTGTCATGCCTGCAACCGGGTTGGTAACAACTGATGCATTCCAGTCGGCATCATATACGGTATCAGCACTTGTAAATTTGATTATGCCGTCCGCAATCTTTGAAACATCTGCCTCAGGTTTCTGGAAACCTGCACCGTAAGGATCTGCGAAATACAATACAACGCTGTCTCCGTCCTGAAGTGTTATGCCATCCATACCAACATTCGGTTCAGCTTTGTTAACCATGAGCATCCAGCCTGACATATCGCCATGTGATCCCTCATCGATTCCGTTGAGTGATGACAGATAATTTCCATACTGGCTTTCCGTGATAGTCATTGTAATATCATCGGATGCGGCATCAAGCTCCTTTAATACATCTGTAAGTGTGGTTGAAGTTGTTTCAAATGTATCATAATAGATATTGCCTGATACGCCTTCGATTCTGAACTTAACCTTGATTGAGGCATCATCGGCCGAAACAAATGCTGCCATCATTGATACGGTAAGCATCAATGTCACAATAAATGCTGTTATTTTCTTCATTGTGTCCTCCTGTAAAAAAAATAATATAAAAGGCACCCTCAGGGTGCCTCACTAAACAGACCTGCATGAATCCACGCCGGTCCGGTTTAATGCGGTATACTTTTCCCTGCCCAAAAGTCATTCCACACGCACCTGCATACGCAGGCGCACGTACATATACGACGAGCGATCTGACTTGCAATTAATGCTTACAGTTATGGCTGTAGCTCCGGATTCACACCGGATTCTCTCCTGAATTCCTTATAAAGTGGAATTTTCTTCGTATATGTTTAAATTGTAAAATATTATCTATGCAAACAATCCGCTCTCACCAATTACCTCTGCGATATGAACAAGTTCCTCGCATGGTTTGACGAGTGCAAAACGTATGTATCCTTCTCCCATAGGTCCGAATGCCGTACCCGGTGTTCCGATAACTCCGGCCTTGTCCATCAGCGCTTCGCAGAATGACCAGGATGTATATCCTTCCGGAACCGGAAGCCATACAAACATTGTTCCGTGTGAATCGGGAACATTCCATCCTATTTTACGCAAAGCTCCAAGGAAAGAATCCCTGCGCTTCTGATATTCCATGCACTGGGCCTTAACTCCGTCGCGCGGACCGGTAAGCGCTGCTATCGCTGCTTTCTGGACCGGATATGACATGCCGAAATCATACTGGCTTCTGAGAAGCTTCAGGCTGTCAATGATTGATTTGTTACCTATACAGAATGAAATTCTGAAACCGGTTACATTAAATGATTTGGAAAGCGAGAAAAATTCAACTCCGACTTCTTTTGCTCCCGGTATCGACAGGAACGAAAAGCCCTCCCTGCCGTCAAAAATTATATCCGAATACGCATTATCGTTAATTATGAAAAAGCCATATTTCTTAGCATATTCAATCATCTTGACATACATTGATTTAGGTGCTGCCGCACCGACCGGATTGGACGGATATGACAAAACAATATATTTTGTTCTCTTAAGTACGTCCTCAGGTATATCCTCTATTACCGGAAGGAAATCATTTTCCTTGACAAGCGGGTAGTACACGATCTCGGCTTCGCCAAGATATGAACCGGCTTCAAATATCGGATATCCCGGATCCGGCAGAAGCACTACATCCCCCGGATTACATACTGCCATTCCGAGATGTCCCATACCTTCCTGTGTTCCGTGCACACCGGTTATCTCATCAGAACTAATCGTAACACCGTATCTATCCTTATAATATGATACAACCGCATCAAGCATCTGCGGCATATCCACCAATGAATATTTATAATTATCCGTATCCTGTACAGCCTCCGTCACAGCATCCATTATATGCTTTGGCGGTTTAAAATCAGGTGTTCCCACTGAAAGATTGTATATGGTACGTCCTTCTTTGACAAGCTTGTCCTTTTTCTCATCGAGGGCGGCAAATATTCCCGTTGTAAAATGTTCAAGCCTCTTGGCACATTTATATTCCATTATACTGACTTCCTTTCTGTCTCTTTTGTGATTGTACACTAAGAGCGTCCCTTTTGCAATCATCAGATTATACAAAAATAGGGACGCTCACGATAGCTTTAAACTATTTTATTATCATATATCCATACCGGACTCTTTGATATCTTCTTCCCAGTTATCATATGCAGGGTCTTCCCTGTGATCCGGAAGATTATATTTTTCCGACAGATACTTTGCAAGGTATGATGAAACTTTCTTGGCTCCGAGAAAATTAAGATGGTTACCGCCGTCTTTTGTCTCGGTCTTCCAGTCAATATTCAGTTCATCCTGCATCAGATTCATATCGAGAAATTCAAGGTCATACTCTTCTGAAATTTTCTCAATAGCATTATGCTTTGCATAAGTCCAGTTATCCGGTGACGGAACACTGACAAGAAGCAGTGTACCACCATTGGCCTCAACGAGTTCCTTGATTTTCTTAAGGTAATGCTCCGCATTTGCTCCCGTGCCTGCAACTTCATCTGTCTTCTTCATCCATTCACCGCCGTTGTACGGTTCTGTTCCCGTTCTGTAGCGGAATCCTTTAAGAAGTCCTTCGTTCTTATCAATATGTCTAAAAATCTTGAGCGGTACAAAGGTTTTCCATCTGTCATGGTACTTAAGGACAGGTACGACTCTTGAAAATGTATTCATAATTTTATCCGAATCATCCTCAGCAAGTCCTGAAAATCTGAAAAAACAATTAGTCTCCAACACAACAACCTTCGGCGACTGCGTCTTAAATGACTCCTGCAGGAGCACATATGTATCGCACAATCTCTGAAGCGATGTTCCGCAGACATATGAAGTATATCCCTGCTCCGAGTACATCTGCAACGGATTGAATGCCGAATAACTTTCACTGTCTCCTAAAAACACCAGATCCAGTGACTGTTCTGCCTCTTTGTTGAAATCTTTTGTCTTTTTATCAACTCCGACCGCATTATATACATCACTTTTTGGTTTCAATACAATCGATGTCACGGCAAGTATTATGGCAAGTCCTGTCATAAACCCAACCGCACGCAGAATCTTCTTTAACATATCTTAACCCTTTCTACAGGTTAGTATCCGGCATAAATAAGGTCAACCGCTGTATAACCGCTTCCATATGCGCCGAAAATAATCACAAGCATAATCGCCGCATACCAGAATACCCATCTCGCCGGAATAACCCAGCCCGATACTTTACGTCTAATCTCTATGTTTTTCTCTTTAAGTGCACCGACAATCGTCACAAGAATAATACCTACAGCGACAACCGGTATATCATATCTGTCCATCTTAAGCTGGAATATGCTTGATGTAAGTTTACTGATGTGGAAGTCTGTAAAAATTCTTCCGAACATCTTAAATCCATCCTTAAGCGAAGCCGCATTGAAGAAAAGTTCTCCAGTAACAACTATTATGAAAAGCTTGATTGCGCGGAAAATTCTGAATCCGATGCTCTCCATATTTATGTGTAATTTCTCGGTAAGTTTCTTAAGCGGTTCTTCAAGTATATTTTCTATGAAAATAAGTACAAAATAGTACATTCCGTAGAAAATAAATGTCCAATTGGCTCCATGCCACAATCCGTTACTCAGCCATACACAGAACAATGCTACCGTAGGCGCCACGAATTTGCTGACATTACGTCCGCATCTTTTCTTAACCTTCTTGGCAAAATTCTTTACCGGTTTGGCAAGCGATACCGGGTAGAATATATAATCCTTAAAGAACGTACCAAGTGTAATATGCCATCTGCGCCAGAAATCACCGGCATTTTTGGCAAGGAACGGCTGTCTGAAATTCTCAGGCAGTGTAATTCCGAAAATCTGGCCGCTTCCGATTACAATATCCATACATCCCGAAAATTCCATATACAACTGGGTCACATAACAAATTGCACCAAAAAGTGCAATCGAACCGTCAAGATTGGCATAATTGCCAAATATGTATTTAATGGTCGGATATATTCGGTCCGCAACTACTATTTTCTTAAACAATCCCCAGAGTATTCTCTGGTAACCGAATTTAAGGTTATCAAACTTAATGGATTCGCCTGAATAAAGTGCGTCCGCTGTCTCATGGAATCTCGCAATCGGTCCTTCCATCGTCTGTGGGAAAAAGCTCAGATAAAGTGCAACTTTGGCAAAATTATGTTCAGCTTTCTGTGTTCCCCTGTACACATCTGTAAGATATGATATAATCTCAAGTGTGTAAAACGAAAGACCGATAGGAATCATAAACCTGATTGGTTTATATGTCCAGTCAACTTTAAAAATATTAAGTATATCGGACAATGTCTGTCCGAAAAAATTAGTATATTTAAGTACAACGAGCACCGCAAGGTTTAATAAAATACCCAATGCAAGCACGCGTCTTTTTTTCTTGGTAACAAGCTTATTGCTAAGTCCGCCCGGATTAAGAGCAATCTTCTCAAGCCACAATCCTATAAAATAAGTAATAAGTGAAGCACAAACCAGATATATAATCAGTTTGCCGCTGAACAGCCAGAAAAATACAATATCCGCTGCCAATATCACGGCAAATCTGATTTTCTTAGGAAATACCTGGTAAAGAAGAATGACAATAGGCAAAAAGACAGCAAAATAAGCTATCGTATGGTATGCCATTATCTTACTCCTCTTCTTTAAGTCTGCAAATCATCTTCCAAAGACTTTCTGCTGAGTTGAAATTCTCTGCTACAAGTTCTGCCGGTGATACTTCAATATCGAATGCATCCTCGATTTCAGACACAAGTGATAATATTCCGAATGAATCAAGAATATGATCATCAATAAGTGTCTTACAATTAGCATAATCAACGCCCGGCTGAATATCCTCCAGAATCTCTAATAACTCTTCCATCTTTATCCCTCCATCTGTGAATTTATAACATCGGTTCCCATCGGCTTACGCGCAACGGTAAAACCGCTATTATCTGAATAAAATACTATCTGTGGCAGTTCCCTGCTTAAGAATAGTGCCATACATTCGGTAACCGAATAAGCTCCGCAGCTTTCAAATACGAAGAAATCTCCCTTGCTTATATCGGTAAATTCGATGCCTCTTAAGATTACATCATTAACCGTACACAGTGACCCACATATGTTCCACGGCTTTGGTTCTGAATTATTCTCTGAGACAAGCTTCATATGCGGTTTCTTCATTCCCATACTCTGTCCGTAGTAATTAAGCTGATGGATTCCTCCGTCCACTATTGCATAATTAACTCCGTCAGTATGCTTAACATCCATTACAGATGTAATATAGTATCCGCAGCATGTAGCAATGTATCTGCCCATCTCTATAGTAATATGACGGAAGTTCACTATTTTGTCAAGCAAATCCGCCAATTCATCAAGCTCACCGGCCTCATCCACAGGCTTATCGCTCTCGAAATAAGTAACCGGAAGTCCCGGTCCGTACTCGAGTTCTTTAAGTTCAAATCCGTATTTGTCCTTCAGTTCTCCGGCATATTCATCAAGCATGGCAAGTTCCTTTTCCACTTTGGAGAGCTTCTTCTGCGTACCTGAATAATAATGAAGTCCGTATAACTCAAGATGTTTGTCATCCGCAATCTCAGATGCGATATGTTCAAACATATCCTTGTCAACACCGAACTGGTTGCCGCTTGAAAGCCTTATGATAACTTTAATATCGGTCTGCTGTTCGGCACATACCTTTGAAAGTATATCATAATGTTCCTCAGATTCAATGGTAAAAATACCCTTTCCTCCGGAAAGCTTCATGATTCTGTCCATGGACTCATGTGTCTTATTGACTCCCGACACCACTATTTTCTTGGGATCTATTCCCATTCTGTGGCAGATTTCATATTCTCCCGGAGAGCACACTTCATATTTGTCGACGTATTCATTCATCGGCTTAATAAGAAACGGGTTTGCTTTCATTGCATAACAGCACTGCGCACTCTTTACGCGCTCCTTGATCATCATAACACGCTCTTTAAGCTTATCCAGGTCAAAAATATAAAGCGGCGAACCGAATTTGTCTCTTGCTTCTTTAATAATATTAAGCTCCATGTCTGCCTCCCGCTCTGTACTGTTCCTTAAGGAATGCCCTGTCAAGCTTACCGTTCTTGGTAAGCGGCATCTCTTCAACCTGCATAAATACATTCGGCACCATAAATTCCGGTACCTTGGTCTTAAGTTCGTCAATTATATCCTTACGCTCTACATTTCCGACATAGAACGTTACTATTTTGTTCTTGACATCATCGAAGAAAGTACATGCTCTCTCCACTCCGCATACGGCGTTGATCGCAGAATCTATCTCTTCAAGTTCTATTCTGTGTCCCATATGCTTAATCTGGAAGTCCTTACGTCCCGCAAAATACATAAGCCCGTCTTCACCATATGAAGCCAGATCTCCGGTTCTGTATATTATCTCCGGATAACATTTGTTAAGCGGGTTCTGTACGAATGCCTTATCCGTCATCTCCGGATTGTTATAGTAACCTAACGCAAGTGCCGTTCCCGCAACACATACTTCACCGGAAACTCCTGCCTGTGTTATAAGATTATCATCCTCATCAAGAAGGAACACTCTCTCATTAGGAAATGCCTTACCCATCGGAAGCTTGTCATCATCCGAATATTCTCTGTCAAGGATGTGATATGTGCAGTTACATGTAATTTCTGTCGGTCCGTAAAGATTGACAAACATTGCATCAGGATAATAATTTCTCCATGCATTAAGCTGTTTTATCGGCATCATCTCGCCGCTGAACATAATTTTATTAATTGCCGACGGAACTTTATATTTAAGTCCGTGAAGTCTGTTAAGCAGGCAAAGTGCCGATACAGCCCACACAAGTGTCGTTACCCCGTTATTGTCAAGCATATCGACAACATTATTAGGGAACATAAAATATGCTTTCGGTATGATTACAAGCGTTGCTCCGGTCTTAAGGCATGAATAGATATCCTTAACCGACACATCAAAGTCAAACGGTGCCTGGTTACCCATTACATCCTTATCCGTAATACCGAATATTTCCGTAAAATTATCTATAAAATCAATAACAGAGCGGTGGCAGATAACAACGCCCTTAGGCACACCTGTCGAACCCGATGTAAAAATACCGTATAACGGATCGGTATCTATGCTCTGCTTTCTTATTGATTCAAGTATCTCTTCATTCAAATCAGACGGAATATCAGCCATCATAATTGTCCTGCCTGCATATCCGGACTCATCAAGTTTGTCCTTATGCTCCTGCGTAGTGACAACTATCGACGGAGACAATACACCAAGTATCTGCTGTATTCTCTGTATTGGGAATGACGGGTCAATTAACACATAAAAACATCCCGCATACACACTTCCCATAAATACCTGAAGCACATCAACACTCTTTTCCGCAAATACCACGATCGGGTTACGCGGTGCTACCTCTCCCGCAAAATATGTACCAATCTGTCTTGCCCTGAAGTAAAGCTCGCTGTATGTACATCTGGTTTTCTCGTCTATGGCCGCTGTTTTATCAGGGAACTTCTCATATGAGCGTTCCAAATATTCTAAAACATTATTCATCTTTTCCTCCCATATTTATCGCTTTTTATCACTGTACTATTTCAACTAGTACACCTAACAAGTGTAATATACCACCACTGATATATGCTGTCAACATATTTCTATTGAAAACACAGATAAAACACAAATCGGGAATGCATAAATATAACTGACTGCATTCCCGATATCTTATGTATAACTATATTCTGCTAGGTTGTAAATGCCTGAATTGCATTTTCAAGTTCTTTGGCTTTCTCTGTAAGTTCCTCCGCTCTGATACTTAACGCCTCAACCGCACTTACTTCTGCCTGGACCGTATCCTTGACCGTAGTCGTGGATGCGCTCGTCTCTTCGGTAACAGCAGCGATATTCTTAATGGTATCAAGCACATTATCCTTGCTTTCGGCAATTGAACGCATGCCTGTGAGAATTTCGGTTATCTCACCCAAAAGTTCATCGAACTGTGTACCTATTCTGCCAAACATATCAACTGTTCCGTTAAGTGCCTTAGACTGGCTCTTAAGCATTTCCCCGGCGTTACCGGCAGATTCCGCTGTCTTGATAGTCTGGTTCTGGATGTTCTTAATGATACTCTCTATATCTTTGACTGCTGCAACAGACTGATCAGCAAGCTTTCTTATTTCATCGGCTACAACCGCAAATCCTCTTCCTGCTGCTCCTGCTCTTGCTGCTTCAATAGAAGCATTGAGTGAAAGCATGTTAGTCTGTTTTGCAATTCCGTTAATTGTCTCAATAACACTTCCGATATCAGCTGACTTGCTTTGCAATTCACGGATATCCGTAATGATCGTTCCTGTAAGCTCAGCTGTTGAAAGTGACTGTACTTTCAAATCAGCAACAACCGTTGTTCCTTCTTCAACAATTGTTTTCGTTGATTTGGCGACATTGCCGATAACTTCTGCTTTATTGGTTATGGCATTAATGCTTTCCGCAAATGCCTCCATCTGATGATATCCGTTATCCGTATCTTCTACCTGTGACACGATTCCGGCATCCATATCGGACATTGCAACCGAAACATTCTTAATAGAATCATTGATATATGCTGCCGCATCAGAAAGTTCTCCTGCCGCATCAGATACATTACGTCCGAATCCCGCAACATCGGTAACCAGTCCACGTATCTTGCCGATCATTTCATTCGTGTCATCAGCCATAACACCAAATTCATCCTGACGCTTTAATTTAAGTTTGGCTGTCAGGTCACCACTTGCAACTTTACGGAATGACTTGGAAAATTCCCTGGTAGCTTTAACAATTCCGCCTGCTGTGTATAATCCGATAAGCATTGCCGCTATAGTTCCGATTATGACAAAAGCAAATGTAAGTATCTTGATAAGTGTTACCGACTTAAGTATATCGGACTCAGGTATTACACAGCATACCATAGCGCCCGTGTCTCCCACCTTGGAATATACAAAGAGCTGCTTCTTTCCGTCAAACTTAACGTATTCGCTGCCCTTTTCATCTTCGCCGTTAACTGCTTTTTCCCAGAATTTTTCTCCCGCAAAAACGCTGTCAACATTATCTTTCTTGGAAGCAATCGTCTCTCTTCCGTCCGCTGTAACAAATGCCGCAAATGTATTATCGCTTACAACCGCTGCATCAAGTGAATTCTTAACTTCCGATGCTTTAAGGTCAAAAACAGCAAATCCTTCTCCGTCCGAGAATCTTCTTATGAAATAAGCCGCATAATCTCCCGACTTGAGTGACATCGCACCATCAATATATTTATGTTCACCATACCATCCTTTGGTTGCATACTCATTCTCACTCCAGAATTTGCCTTCATCTGATGCAAGAAAATCTTCATATGAGAGCGAACCGCCTCCCGTATTCTGGATTGTCATTATCGGCTTGCCAAGCTTTCCTATAAGCATCGCATCCTTAACGCCTACAGCGCTCTGGGTGAGTGTATTCATAACCGATGATATATTATTAAAGTAATCAGCAAAACTTGCTGCATCCTTCTCATTATAATTCATATAGTAATAAGCAACATTATTGTCAACTACAAGCTGATTGGCACGGCTTACCGTATCCGACATTATGAGATTAATGTAACTTGCACTGCTGTCAATCGTATTCTCTGCAGTTGACTCATAGTTCTTGACTATAGTGGCCTTAGCTGTGCTGTATGATATGATTCCCAAAAGCACAAGGAATATTACCGGAATTATAAATGATACAACAAGTCTGAACTTAATCTGCTTGGTAAATGGTCTGCTCTTATCCTGACCCGTAAATGCGGTTTTGGCAAACTTCTTAACCAGTGCTTTAAATCCATGTTTCTTAGGTCCGGCTGCCTGTGGCTGTTCAGGCACTTCTGTTGCAGCTTCCTGTGGCTGTTCCGGCACTTCTGCGGCGGTTTCCTCTGCCTGCACATCTTCAGTTTCCGGCTGTTCTGTCTCCGGTTGCACTTCTTCCATCGGGGATTCCGCTTTCTTCTTATGTTTCTTAAGTTTCGGCTCTTTAGGTGCCTTAGGTGGCTTCGGTGGCTTAGCTTTCTTCTCTCTTTTTACTTTAGGTTTCTTACCGGCAGTCTCTTTTGTCTCCTCCGCAATTCCTATTACTATATCCTCCGGTATGTTTTCTGTATTTAGTTCTTTATTTTCCTGTAAATTCTCGTCCATACCCGTAATCTCCTTCTCCTATGTCACATATAGATAATTTTATTTTACTCCATGCATGGCATTTATAGACATAGTAATAATTGCACATGTAGTATATTGTTTTTTGGACATTGCACGCAACGGATGCACCTACACCCCGGCATAAGCCCTCTGGCGGCACGCTCTTGCTTGGCTGCACGCGCAACGGATGCTAAAATCCGCCTTTGGAGGATTAAGCACCGGCGTGTGCAGACAGCCGCAGTGGGCTTATGTCGGGGTGTTTATGTATTCGTTGGCCGGATGGAGCTGTAAGGGCGATTTGAGAGGTTAATATAATTCACGCGGCGCTAGTTTTCTCATCTTCACGGGTATATACGCGCGGATTTTTCTCCTGTACCTCTAAAAATATATGTATAAGATGTGTATTTTTTTTGGAACATGTTGTTTGTCTATTCATGGCAGATTTGATATAATATTTGGCGGTATAGTTTCCGGCAAATTGTCCGGATGCTTGAATTTACATTTTTTACTGCCCGTTGACAAGGGCAGTGTTATATAGGAAAGGAGTTTTTATGGCATCAAAAGATTGCATTGAAAAACATGAGCTCACAGATGAATATCTTGAGAAAATGAACGCATACTGGCGTGCAGCGAACTATTTGTCGGCAGCACAGCTCTACATGCTTGACAATCCTCTTTTAAGAGAGCCTCTTACAAGAGAGCAGGTTAAGAAAAAAATCGTAGGACACTGGGGAACAGTTCCGGGTCAGAACTTCGTATATACACACCTTAACCGTGTTATTAAAAGATATGACCTCGATATGATTCTTATCTCAGGTCCGGGACATGGCGGAAACTTTTTCGTGGCAAACTCATATCTTGAGGGAAGCTACAGTGAAGTTTATCCGAATGTGAGTCAGGATTATGAAGGAATGAAGAAACTTTGCAAGCAGTTCTCATTCCCTGGCGGTATCTCAAGCCACGTTGCACCGGAAACACCGGGTTCAATTAACGAGGGTGGTGAACTTGGATATTCAATTGCACATGCTTTTGGTTCCGTTTTCGATAATCCGGATCTTATCACAGCATGTATCGTCGGAGACGGCGAGGCTGAAACAGGTCCTCTCGCCACAGCATGGCATTCAAATAAGTTCCTTAATCCGGTTACTGACGGTGCGGTACTTCCAATCCTTCATCTTAACGGATATAAGATTAACAACCCTACTGTTTTTGCACGTATCTCACATGACGAGGTTGAGAGTTTCTTCCACGGATGCGGATGGAAGCCGTATTTTGTTGAGGGCGATGATCCTATGACAATGCACAGACTTATGGCTGAGACACTTAACACCGTTATCGAAGAGATTAAGGAAATTCAGCGTAAGGCAAGAGAAGAAGGATGTGAAGAGCGTCCGTTCTGGCCTATGATCGTACTTCGTACACCTAAGGGATGGACAGGTCCTAAGGTTGTTGACGGACTCCAGATCGAAGGCAGCTTCGGTGCACATCAGGTACCTATCATGATGGACAAGCCTGAGCACCTTGAACTTCTCAAGAACTGGTTACTCAGCTACAAACCGGAAGAACTTTTTGATGAAAATTACAGACTTATCCCTGAACTGCGCGCACTCTGCCCTGAAGGAGATGCACGTATCAGCTCCAACCCGCATGCTAACGGCGGTAAGCTTTTACGCGACTTAAGACTTCCTGACTTCACCAAGTACGCTGTTGAAGTTAAGAAACCTGGTGAGACTATCGCGCAGGATATGCTTGAACTCGGCGGATATGTCAGAGACGTATTCAGACTTAATGAAGAGTCCAAGAACTTCCGTATCTTCGGACCGGATGAGTCTATGTCAAACAGACTTTACAAAGCATTTGAAGCTACCAACAGAGACTTCAATGCAGAGATTATACCTACTGATGACTGCCTTGCAAAAGACGGACGAATCATGGATTCATACCTCAGCGAGCATATGTGCGAGGGATGGCTTGAAGGTTACCTTCTTACCGGACGTCACGGTTTCTTCGCAAGCTACGAAGCATTCATCAGAGTTGTTGATTCAATGGCAGCACAGCATGCTAAATGGCTTAAGGTATGTAATTCACTTCCTTGGAGACAGAAAATTGCATCCCTCAACCTTATCCTTGCATCCAATGTATGGCAGCAGGATCACAACGGATTTACACATCAGGATCCGGGATTCCTTGACCACATCGCTAACAAAAAAGCAGATGTTGTACGTATGTATCTCCCACCTGATGCAAACTGCCTCCTCTCATGCTTTGACCACTGCATCAAGAGCAAAAACTATGTCAACGTAATCGTTGCATCAAAGCATCCTAGCCATCAGTGGCTTACAATGGAGCAGGCCGTTAAGCATTGTACACAGGGTGTAAGTATCTGGGAATGGGCAAGCAACGACCAGGGCGAAGAGCCGGATATCGTAATGGCTTGCTGCGGCGATACTCCTACACTTGAGGCACTTGCTGCTACAACAATCCTTCGTGAGAACATTCCGGAGCTTAAGATCAGATTTGTCAACGTAGTTGACCTTATGAAACTTGAGTCACATGAGAGACATCCTCACGGACTTACAGATGCTGATTTCAACGCTCTGTTTACCAAGGATAAGCCGGTTATCTTCGCATTCCATGGTTATCCTACACTTGTACATGAGCTTACTTACGGAAGAGCTAACCATAACATCCATGTATACGGATACCATGAAGAAGGTACTATTACTACTCCGTTTGATATGCGTGTACAGAACAAGATTGACCGTTTCGACCTTGTTAAGTCAGCACTTAAATATCTTCCACAGCTTGGCAACAGAGGTTCATTCCTCACTCAGAAGATGAATGACATCCTCGTTGAGCACAAGGCTCATATCTCTGAATACGGAGAAGACCTTGAAATTGTAAGAAACTGGGAATGGAATTTATAAAATAAAACTAAAAGTAAAGGGCGCGGAACAAATCCGTGCCCTTTTTTATCCCGCACCATCAGCAAACGGCAAACATTTACTTCTATCTTTTGTATATACAGTATGACTAAAATATTCAACCTGCTTTTCCTTTATGTGAATTACACTTGCATCATTAATCCTGTACTTTAGATTTTGTATCTTATCTTATAAATATAATACCTTAATGACAAATTGTTTACTTTCATATATACTATCAACAATACTGCAAGCAAAACTGGAATAACAATTCTTGTTATCAATAATGCCGTGATACCAAATCCTGCATATGTAGTAAAATCACCGTTCGTATCGATATCTATATACATAGTCCAATATAAGTTTGCAATTACAGTAACCAAGCCGCATAACAATGTTCCAAAATACTTTCTTTTCCATAACCATACAAGTGCAAGTATTGACATACGACTATCGTTATTCTCTGCAATTGTTTTCTGTTGCTGACATCCAATATATATTTGGTCAACTTGCAGGTATTCAACAACTGATATTCTATTTTTTTCATTGCCAATCAAAGCCTTTTATTTTTTCTACAAATCTTCTTCTCATATTCCAAACAACGTCATATTTGCCAATGTCCATACTCTTAAGGATATTTTCACGATAAATCTGGTTGTTATGTTCATTTAGTATTAATCTGCTGAGGCTTTTATTTACATCCTCATATTCTCTTTCTTCTTTTGTCTTTTTGGTCAGATATTCCGCATCAAAAACATCATGCTTCCAATCTAATTTTTTAAATGTATCTGCAAGGTAACGTTCTATAAACATTGCACCGATATCCAGATGTTCTTTACGGTTAATTGTTTTGATATGTCTTGATATTAAATACCAAACGGATGTTGCCATTTTATCTCTAAGAAACAGGCTCATATCCTTAATGAATTTTTTGCTGATAGCAGGTGGTTTCGTTATGTAAATTGGGTTGCCGACATCAACATAAGCTATATTTTCGGTATCATCTTTTATCAGTATTATTGGAACGATACCTTTTCCTGTCTCTAATGCCAGATTAACAGATCCGTCATACAAATTATTAATAAGTTTATTAGGATTGTAATTGTGGGAACCCTCAGGATAAATTAAAATACTTTGTGTTTTTAATACCCTTTTCATTTTTTGGAGCAGTTCACTTCTTTCTGTTTTATCAAGAATATCAAATACAATCATTCCGTTTAGCCATGACAGATATACCTCTGGATTATATTTAAGTGATTCAACTGACCCTAGTATCAGATAGGAATTTCTGTCAATTACATTAAGCATTATTTCTATATCTTCAGGACATGTATGATTACCGACAAAAATATAACTTTCATTCTTTTTTAGTTGTGGATATCTTTCTACAATAACATTATTTTTATTATGTGATATGGGATAATCCGAAACGGAAATATAGCCGTCATTTAAAGTTCCGTAATATTCTTCATCCGTGTCATAGTTACATTTTTCGGTATAAATCACTTTAGTATGTGTAAAGAAATTACATAATTTTCTAAAGAGTTTATGCGATTTTCTCCGCAAAAACAGACCAACATCCGTTGTAAAATGATTTACATCTTTTTCATTTAATTTGCTTATAAATAAATTATGTTTCATACATGTGCTACCTTTATTTCAAATAAAATCATCTTTGCAAAATTCCCGGAACGAATTCCCCGTTTTGATTAATGACATATTCGTTCTCCTTGTTAAGTAAAAATTGGGTTTCAAGTTCACTGTTATATTTAAAACCTGTTGCCTTGAACTTTTTTAAATATAAATGATTCAAATACAGTTCTTTATTAATATTTTCAAAGGAATCTTTACGTATTCCCAGTTCATCCCATAATTTTCTTCGCATATTTTCCATTATTATTTGCTGCTTATATGTCTGCCCAAATATATTTTTATCAGTAGTCACATAATACGGTGTACCGAATTGTATAATACACTTATCATATAGACTGCTTTCTTTTTTACAAATTTGTGCTGACTCCACATATTCAAATATTACAGGGATAATTGGTTTTTCTGTAATTAAGCTGACTAAAGTAATGCCGGCTTTTAGTTTTTGCATTGGCAACAGAGGATGCAGGTTCCACGTCGATTCTCCAAACATGAAGCCATCGCTGCCTTTTAGTATTTTGCTGCAAAAATCAATTAATCCGTTTTCGATAGACTTTTTGTCCGCTCTGTCGATAAACGTACCGTCACTCATAAAAAAGAATGTCCGTGATAATGAATTTAATCCGTCATAAGCTACCAAAGGAGAAATATTTCTCTTTAATTTCCGAAAACTTCTTTGATAATGAAAACATCGTGAGAATTTGAATGATTACCTGAAAACAAAACATTTGTATCTATCAGGTTCTCGACTCCTCTTATTTCTATTGGAAAATTACGAAATAATGGTGCTATAAAAGCAACAAACTTACTTGAACCGGTAGAATGTTTTTTCTTTTTTATACATATATTTCTAAGATTCTCATAATAATCCTTTTTAGCTGTCAGAGACCACGTTTCCACTTTCTTAAGTGGAACGAATAAATGGGGTTCTTTTGTATCCATAATTTTTACCTGATGTTTTCAATAATATTTCCTTCTGAATCATAATACCCTGAACATTCGTTTTTCAAAGCCTCTACATCTCTTTTTCCACTTTTATGTACAGGCATAGTTTTTCGGATTTTCCACAACTGTGGGACTTCATCTGCCGGCAATGATTCAGTGCAGTTTAAATATAGTCTTTTAATAACCTCATTAACGTTTTCGTCACTTTTCAGAATGATATGTGCTGCAGATACTTTTTTTGATTTATATGTAGTATCGATGACTTTGCATAAACTGATGTTTTTATCCTTTAAAATTACCTGTTCGGCATCAAACAGATAAATTACTCTTCCACTATCCGATTTATAACTATCTGTGGAACGACCCAGAATAAACATATATCCTTCTTCATCAACATATCCTATATCACCTGTACATGCCCATATCTGACCTTTGGAGTCTTCCTTGAAAAACTCGGATGTTGCTTCCTTGTTATTAAAATAACCTTTCATATGTGCAGGGGTAATTGCACGAATTTCTCCTCTCTCTCCATATTTCAATTCTGAATTGGTTTCTATGTCAAAAGCAGATACTATTGCTTTTCCAAGTATAGGATAACCGACACTATTCTTTTTTGAATGTAATCTTGAAGTCGTCGTAAGGGTTGAACCTAACTCACACATGCCATATCCTTTTAATAATGGGTATTGACATCCTCTAGCCTTTAGAAATGCATTGATTTCATCTTCTGTATCTGAAAGAATCTGTTCACCTCCGGTAATAGGATATTTCATAGCTGATAAATCCAATTTATGAGCTAAATGATAAGTTATAAAACTAACCCATATGCTTGTCGGGACTAATGTTAATGCAACATGATATTTTCTCAAAATACTTATAAATGCTTCAACATTAAATCTTGGTTCTAATATAACAGTTACTCCTTTTTGTAACGGCATAATTGTACTTAACACAATTCCTGTAGAAAACCATACAGGAACCATTTGTAAGAATATGTCACCTCTTAAATAGTCATAACCATAGTCATAATTTTGAATTGTTGCATTTATCCCATCGTTTGTAAGCACAATACCTTTAGATGCACCGGTGCTTCCGGATGAATACACCATAATTGCATCATGGTTTGGGACATAATCTGCTACAGTTGTAGGTTCAACTTTTACTTTTTTATCAACAAACGATTGCCAGCTTACCAACTTATCTGAATACTTAATATGAGTATTGTTTTTTAGCTTATTAAGACTTCTGATTAATATTGAAGCTGAATTAAGAGCGGGAATTATAATTATTTTTCCAATATTAAGCTTATTAATAACAGGTTGAATCTGTTTATAAAAACTGTCCAATACAAACAAAGCTTTACTATGTGTCTCGTTAATTCTCGATAATAATTGTTCTTCTGTAAAAAATGGATTTACAAAGTTACATACAGCCCCTAACTTATTAGCTGCTAAAAGAAGGTATATGGATTCAGGAGTTCCTGCTGTGCAAAGAGAAATAATATCTCCGCTTTGGATTCCCATACACTTTAATGAGTATGCAGACCTGTCCACTTCTCTAAATAAAGTTCTGTAGGATATTTTGTTATTAAAGTAAATCAGTGCAATATCTGACATATGTTCAGAATTGCTAGTATATACATTTTGATATACTGTACATTTTTTCAACGGTTTATTGATAAATTCTTTAGAGTAATATTTTAACCAAGGCTTATCTATTGATGGATACCCGGTCATTTCATCTGCGTTCATCATTGTATTTCTCCTTAAATAATTTATTGAATTGAATATTTCTGTATCTTAGTGGTATTTTATCGAACCCAAATTTTTCATACAATTCTAAATGTGTTCTTTTTTCTTTTGGAACAAAAGTGTTGATTATCTGTTCATCCATTGAATAACCTGCCCATTCCATAACACGTTGTTGAACAAATCCATTCCAATAATCATCATCTAATTTATTACGTTTGCATATTCCTTGTTTATACCAGATTTCCCATTTAAGGCTTGCCAGAGTATCCCGTATCTTTTGTGTAAGATCAGGAATAGAATTATCAGGCATAATTTTTTCTCCGGTATTGATTACAAATCTGTTTTCATACTGTTCAATAGCTATCGGGATAATCGGAGTATTGGTTTCAATCGAAATTGAAGCTGTACCATAAGGAATATCATATATGAGTTCGTTTTCTGAAAGGTTCCATGTCCCTTCCGGAAAAATCATCATAGAATTTCCGGCTTTTAGCAGTCGTATCATTATTTCTTTAGTATCATGCCTGTCTATATTACTTTTTTCATTAACGTAAACAACACCGTTTAATTTCATAAACAAGCCGTTAAAACCTTTATTTATGTTTATAAAATCTGCCGCCAAAATGTAAAACGGTTTTGTTATCTGCTCATTAATAATTTCAAAATCCCACTTTCCTATATGAGTTACTGCATAAATTACAGCTTTGTTGGTATATTTTATTTCATTTAACAATTCTACATGAAAATGATTAAATTTTCTTTGTATCCGCAGCATGCATCTTAAAAGTGGTCTTAAAATTTTTCTGATAATTAGCTTGTTTTTTATGGGAATATCAGCTTTTAGCATATCAGCCTTTTTTGACTGGTAGTCTGCAAATCTTTTTTCTTGTCTAATGTCTATTTCTTTCAATTTTTATGTAAGCTCCTTTATCACTTCAAACCCAGAACAAACCTGACACCGGGTATTTTTTTACATATTTCAACCAGTAAAACCGTAACAATAAAGGAGATATTCATAGTTATCAGTATCTGAATAAACACGTTACAGTTAAGGTATTTAATTACAAAATACTCAACAGGGAGCAATACAATCATATGAATGAAATAAATTGCAAATGAACTGTTCGATATTTTCTTAAAGAACCTGTTTGTATAGTTTACATATTTCTGACCGGTACCAATAAAAGTATTCCTGCTAAAAATGGAATAAGCAGTCTTTTACATCTTTCAGTATAATATTCCTTGATAGTTCTTTTTTTTAGACTATACATAGTGGTTAATCCTGCTATTAAAAATAGAGTCGCCATATACCAGCTTCTTAGTGAATTGTATATTATTGTAGGGATTAAAGATTTAGCACCTTCAATATAGAATCCATCCTGCAGGTGATACATTTCACAAGAATGTGCAACAAACAGTCCTAATATTATTAATATACGGATATTATCCAGATAATATTTTCGTTCATTTTTTGCTGCAACCTGTCCTTCGTTATTTTCTGCCAACTTTTTTCTTCCTTTACGTATATTCTACTGTCATCTCAAGACAATTTTTTCTTCTCAAAAGCAACCAACGAACCGATTAATATCGTCAGTCCTATTGCGTCACAATATGTAGCTGCTTTGTAATGAAATAATCCAGGTAAGTTATTAGATGGATTCATTTTTTATACATAAAATATTTTTATTTCTCGTACCTCTCATAATCATTTATCTCTTTTTCAAGTTCTCTGTAATTTACTTTACCTATGGTCGTTCTTGGAAGTGCATCAATAAAACGATATTCAACCGGACGTTCCCAAGTATCAAGTTTTTCATCAGATATATTTCTTAATAACCGCTCGGTATTTTCTTTGTTATTACCTTTATCTAAAACGACAAAAGCAATAAGTTCACAAAAGACGTTCGTTATTTTCCTTCCGACAATGGAAACTTCATGAATCCCTTCAATTTCCACAAACATATCTTCTATTAATTTTGGAAATACCTTGTGATACGCATTATTTTCCCATGTTGCAATGATACGTTTAATTCTGCCTGATATTGTGACAAATCCATCCTCGTCTATATGACCGATATCTCCGGAGTGGATATATTTTTTTCCGTCATTATGCACTTTTATAATATTGTCTGTTTCTTCTTCGTTTTTGTAATACCCAAGCATCATTGTCGGTGTACTAAAACATATCTCTCCATCATGGTTGTATGGCAATTCATTTATAGTATCAGGTTCTACAACCTTAATTATTGTTCCGGGTAATGGAATACCAACTGTTCCTACCCTGCTTACTTTAGGCAATGAGGTAGCAACTGTAGCTGCTGCTTCGGTCATTCCATATCCAACCGATATGGTCGTATCGGCATTGTGGTTTTTTAAAAATTTATTTGCTCTCTCTTCAAATGCGGGAGTAACTGTATCGCCGCCTACAGCGAAAACTTTAATAAAATCCAAATTCATCTTTTGGATTCCGGGGTGATTCATAATACTTTCATTCTGTGGACACCCACATATGTAATAATCGGGGCAATATTTATAAAAATTAGAAGCTGCATTTTCAGGAGAAGGATCTAAAATTAATATATTTTTTATACCACGGCATAAAGGCATATGTAGGTCACATACAATTCCATATGCAACAAATGGAGGTATTGAATTCATAAGCTTTCCTCCACGTTTTAATTCAGGTAAAGCGTAAGTATATTGATATACAAGACCATTCATACTTTTACTTGAAAGAACAACTGCTTTTGATTTTCCGGTAGTACCACCTGTGTATACCATTACAACAGGAATCCGGGATTCATTGACTTCATCAATTACTGAAATACAGTTTCCATATTTAAGAAACTGCTTCCAATTCATACAATTAGCAGCTTTGACTGCTTTCAACTTAATATTAACAATTGTTCTGGTAACAACATCCGCGGATTCTGCTATTTTAAGTAATAATACATGCTGTACATCAGTCCCTTTTACTGACTCCTTATGAGTTTCCCACAAGGAGTCAATGGCAATATACATTTTGGATTTTGTATGAATCAGTATTTCATTTGTTTCTTTTACTGAAGCGGAGAAGTATATCATATTTGCTACTGCGCCTATATAACTTAAAGCATAAAAAAGATACACAGTCTGAGGCATATTTAATACCTGAAGTGTTACGATATCTCCTTTGCCTATTCCCAATGCAGTCAAAGACATAGCCGTTTTTCTGATATTCTCAAACAATTCCTTGAATTTAATTTTTTTGTTAAAGTAGATGAGTGCAACATCATCCATATAATCCTTGTTATTTTGATATAACAGATGATATGCGCTACATTCCGGTATATCAGATTCATTAAGAGCTTTATCATAGAATTTAAGCCATGGTTTATCTATAGACGGATAACCTGTCTTTTGTTTTTCTGTACCAAACATAATTTATTCTCCTTACAAAAATATTTTCGTATAGATACTCAATTAATAAATTTAATCTAGCACATTTATATGCATTTATGTTACAAATGTAACTTTTGGTAGCTGAAAATGTAACTTTTGGTCAAAAAAAATTCCGCAGCCTGCTTTCACAGACTGCGGAACTTATTTTATTTATTCGTAAACGTGTTTTTTATGCTTACCTGAGGTCTCCTGCTCTTCCATATTCAGGCCTGCTGTGGCATTGACCTTCTGGTGAACTTTCTTTTTCTTTAACGGATGTTTAGGATTCTTATCCATAACAATCGCTTCCTTTCTTATTCATTCAATACTGCAGGTTATCCTTCGATTGCAATGTATTTCTTGTTCTCGACTGCCTTAGTTTCCTTCTTAGGAATGCTGAGTCTTAAGATACCGTCTTCGTATTTAGCCTTGATATCTTCTTCTGTGACGTCCCCGCCAACATAGAAGCTACGGCTCATAGCTCCGGCATAACGTTCCTTACGGATGTACTTGCCTTCTTTGTTCTTCTCGTCTTTGTCAAGACCCTTAGAAGCACTGATTGTTAAGTAACCGTCATCAAGTTTAGCACTTATCTCATCTTTCTTAAAGCCCGGAAGGTCAATGTCGACTTCATAACCGGCATCTGTTTCCTTAACATCGGTCTTCATAACATGTCCTGCATGTTTACCATACAAAGCTTTGTCAACTTCTGGGAATCCAAAGTCCATCCAATCATCGTTAAATAAATTCTCTCCAAAAATACTAGGCATCAACATAAGTCATCTCTCCTTTTTATAAAATCAAACCTTGTTACCTTGTTACTTTGGAACCGGGATGTTTCAGCAACCTCAAGGTACTTATTCAATCTTTCTTACCTCTTTTGGTTCCTTTCCTTTGTTCTTGACTATGTTATACACCCAATTATTAGCATTGTCAAGAGGTGAGTGCTAATTTTTTTGTGAAGATTTTGTGAACTCTTTAATTCTTGATTTTTCCTTCAACCGTAATAGTCACAACCTGCCATGGAATAAGCTTTCCGCTTGCTTTCAGGGCATTCGCCGCCGCCATCTCAAGACCACCGCAGCACGGAACCTCCATGCGGACAATGGTTACCGACCGGATATTATTGTTCCTGACAATCTCGTTGAGTTTGGTGCTGTAATCGATTGCATCAAGCTTCGGACAGCCGATCAACGTGACCCTGTCTTTAAGAAACTCCCTGTGAAAACCTGCATACGCATATGCCGTGCAGTCCGCGGCGATAAGCAGATCGGCCCCGTCAAAATACGGCGCACAGACAGGCACAAGCTTGATCTGGACCGGCCAGTTCATAAGAGTTCTGTCAGACTGTTTCGCCTTCATTACCGCTGCCTCGTCATATGCCGGAGCCTCACGTTCCTCAAAAGTTATCGCACCGGTCGGGCAGGCCGGAAGGCAGTCACCCAGACCGTCACAGAAATTTTCCCTGACCAGCTTCGCTTTGCCGTCAATTATGTCTATTGCGCCCTCATGGCAGGCTGTCGCACATATTCCGCAGCCGTTACATTTATCTTCATCAATGTGTATTATTTTTCTTATCATTTTAATATGCCTCCTTGACTTTATGGCGTCATTATAATAGACTTTGCTTATTAATTATGTTGGATTTCCAACAAACAAGGAGCAAAAATGCAGGAAATTTTTGAAAAATATTACAAAATCATACAATCAAATGAACTTTTTGAGGGTATTGATGGAAAAAATCTGCCTGCGGTTCTTGAGAATCTTAAGGCGGTAATAAAGCAATACGTCAAAGGAGAATATATAAGAATGCGAGGCGAAGCGGCCGATTTTATCGGAATCGTGCTGGAAGGAGAACTCCATATTCTGCAGGACGATTACTACGGATGCCGCAGCATAACGGCATCGGTGGGCGCCGGTTCTCTTTTTGCCGAGGCGTTTGTATGCGCCGGAGTGCCACAGCTCATGGTGGATATCGCCGCCAACAGCGACTGCTCGATATTGTTTCTTAACAGTGAAAATATTCTGAATCCTCACGATGTCCGCAACTCATTCCATGACATTTTGATCCGTAATCTTCTCGGGATTGTCGCCCGGAAAAATATGTATCTTAACAGAAAACTTAAGTATGCGGCCCGGAAAACCACCGCACAGAAGCTGCTCGCATACCTGAATGACTGCGCTATGGCCGCTGGAAGCAATGAATTTGTTATTCCTTTTAACCGGCAGGCACTCGCAGACTACCTTGGCGTAGAGCGGAGTGCCATGTCGGCTGAAATTGGCCGGCTCGTGAAATCAGGAATCATAGAAACCAACCGCAGCTATTTTAAATTACTGAAAAATACTGAATGACTATTTGGGTCATGTTTTTTCTCAACATTGCGGACAAAAATCATACACTTATTGTGTAAATTATCAGTGACCTTTATCCCTGCCTCTGAATATAGTAAAGTATCGTAATTTTTGGAGGTTATAATGAAAAAAAGAAGAATTCTCGCATTGATTCTTGCCGCTCTTACCACAATCGGACTTCTGTCCGGCTGCTCACACGACAAATCCGATGAGCTGACCAAAATAACGCTGAATGAGGTAGCCCACTCGATTTTCTATGCGCCTCAGTATGTCGCAATAGAACTGGGATATTTTAAGGACGAGGGCATCGACCTCACCGTAGAGACCGGTTTTGGTGCCGACAAAACTATGACCGCCCTTCTCTCCGGCAATGCCGATATCGGCTTCATGGGTTCCGAAGCCAGCATTTATGCTTATGCCCAGGGCGCCAAAGACTACGCTGTAAATTTTGCACAGCTTACCCAGCGCGCCGGAAATTTCCTTGTCTCCCGCTCCGAAGAACCTGATTTTGACTGGAACAGCCTCAAGGGTAAAACAGTCCTCGGAGGCCGCGCCGGCGGCATGCCTCAGATGGTTCTTGAATATGTTCTCAAACAGAAGGGCATTGACCTTTCCGAAATCGACATTGTCCAGAATATTGATTTCGGTCTCACTGCCGGTGCTTTTTCCGGAGGTCAGGGTGATTACACCGTTGAGTTCGAACCCGGCGCCACATCCCTTGAGCTTTCCGGCGACGGCTACGTCGTAGCTTCCCTCGGTGTTGAAAGCGGCTATGTTCCTTACACTGCCTACTGCGCAAAACAGAGTTTCATAGATGACAACCCGGAAATCATAAGCGGTTTCACCCGCGCAATTGAAAAAGGCATGGCTTACGTCGCTTCCCATTCAAGTGAGGATATCGCCGAAATAATCGCGCCACAGTTTGACGACATCGACGTTGACAAAATTGCCATCATCATCGAGCGTTACAAATCCCAGGACACTTGGAAAACCGACCCAACCTTTGAAAAAGAGGCTTTTGAACTCCTCAAAGACATCCTCAAAGAAGCCGGCGAACTTGATGTGGATGTACCGTATGAAGATCTGGTAATGAAGCCCTTGACATAACATTTGCCCTTGACATATGCCCCCGTCGGCACGCTTTTGCTTGGTTGCACGCATTTGCCCTTGACATATGCCCCCGTCGGCACGCTTTTGCTTGGTTGCACGCGCAACGGATGCTAAAATCCGTCTCCGACGGATTAAGCACCGGCGTGTGCAAACAGCCGCGGATGGCTTATGTCTGCGGGCTTAGTGGATTGGACCCGGGTGGTACACTTTCATGCGTTTAATTGGTCGGACCCGGGTGGTACACTTTCGTGCGCGGTATGTGTAATTTAATTCACGCGGTGCTACCGTTTCACCGGCCATAAGCTGTATCCGCGGGTTGCTTTATATTCATGCTACGCTAAAGCAGTTGTTTTTAGAGTTTACTCAGATTATCGAATTTCGGCATTTTGGTATTTTCTTTTTCGATTCGGGCTTTTTCTCTCGGCTCCTCATTCTTGTAATGGATGTTGTAGACCTTGAGGCCGATGTAAGCTACCAATGCCGCCACAAGGGCTGTGATAAGAGCCTTGGCGCCGTCAGGTATTACATCATAGTTAGCCATGGCTCCGATAAGCTGGATTATGAAGTATGTCACAAAGCTGAAAATGTAAAGGCGCTTGCCCTCTTTCTTCTGGTATGCGGCAAAGATAAGTGATGTGACACCGACATGGAATACCATGAGGGCTATGGCAATCACCGACATATATAAGAAATCGGAAGCACGGTAATTGATCATCTCTGTGAGACTGGTTAAGGTGCTGGTAAATTCATCCTGTGATGTCGCGTTGGAAAGGATTGACTCGAGGCCCATTTTGTTGATTGTATTACACGATACTATTACCATAAGGAGGTCAACCATATAAAGGAAGCCTTCGGTAAGCATTATTCCCATGCCGACGGTATACGCATCGGCGACTGTGTTCATGTTTTTGCCCATAAGCTTCAGGGAAAGAAGGCGTCCGAACATCGGAACAAGTGTTGTCGTGAGCGCAATTACGGTTATAAGAACCGGCTTGACGTCGACGAAACTCTTGAGGATTGTACCAAAAAGCAGGTTAGCAACGGTGTTGGATGCAAAATAAAAGAAAATCATATATACGGCCACACCGACGATTATGTCAAAAATACCGCCTTTCTGGCGCTTGCGGATGTATACCGTGAGAATTATTGCCATGGCGAGAATCGCAACGATTCCGATGATGGCACCCATTATTGTGTTACGAGGAACCTGCGCGGACAGATCGAAATCTGCCGGAAGTTCATATTGAAGATCTCTTAAAATATTCATATTTACCCTTTCTTATTATATTACAAGAGGGCTATCAGACATCTGACAGCCCTCCCATGTCGTATTCAATGATAATTTATTTACAACAGATTAAACTCTCTTAACGTGAACTGCCTGAGAGCCCTTGTTTCCGTCAACAACATCGAATTCAACAGCCTGACCTTCTTCGAGAGTCTTATAGCCCTCCATGTCAAGACCTGAGTAGTGAACAAATACGTCATTGCCGTTCTCATCAGAAATGAATCCGTATCCCTTCTGATTATTGAACCACTTAACTGTACCGGTCATGGTATTACCTCCAAAAAAATAAAAAATACATCGTGTCAAACGATACCTTTAATCTATCATATCGTTTGTCATAAGTCAAACAAATTTCTGACAAATATACATTAATTACATAATTTTTTCAAATCCTCTACCTCAAACTTATATGAGGTGTTGCAGAAATGACATTTTATTTCGATTGGCTCGTTGTCGGCTATCATATCCTCGATTTCCTGGCGGTTGATAAGAGCTAGTGCACTTTCAACCCTCTGTCTCGAGCAGTTGCAGTTGAAACCGACAGGCATTGTGCCAAGCATCTCCGGGGCAAGGCCGTCAAGAATAGTGTTTAAAATATCCTCCGGCGTCTTTCCACTCTCCAGAAGTGTCGTGACGGAACTTATCTGCGCCATATTGTGCTCAATCTTGTCAATGGTCTCCTCTGTGGCATCAGGCATTACCTGAATTATGAAACCGCCGGCGACATTTACTGTATTGTCCGGCGTCATAAGAACGCCAAGACCCACACTTGACGGGGTCTGCTCACTTGATGCGTAATAATAAGTGATATCTTCCGCTATTTCTCCGGAAACCAGCTCGCAGGTTCCGCTGTACGGTTCCTTCATTCCGATATCTTTTATTACAGTTAATACGCCAACACCGATTGCCCCTGCAACATCAAGCTTGCCTGCGGAATTGGCCGGAAGCAGCACAACCGGGTTGCCCGGATAACCCTTAACATTGCCGTGTGAATCAGCCGTTACGAGAAGCGACTTCATGGGGCCGCTGCCCTCCATACGAAGTGTGATTACATCCTTGTCGCCCTTCATCATGCTTCCCATCATCGCACCGGCTGTAAGAAGCCTGCCGAGTGCGGCGGTAACCACAGGGCTTGTATTATGAAGTGAACGGGCTTTTTCCACAGTGTTACGTGTATATGCCGCAAAAGCTCTGATTGTGCCGTCTGCTGCTATTGCCCTTACCATATAATCGTCCATACATTAATTCCTTTCCATAATATAATAAACTCTGTCTTCATTCTCTGCAGGCTCAGCTGTCATTTTTTCGTTGAGGTAATCCTTAATCACTAATCCGGCATCCACTGCCGCCTTGCAGACTTCATCGTGTGTAAACGCATATTGGTAATGTTCCTCAACATGCCTCTTCCAGAGACTGCCGATGACATGCTTGTAAAAAGTCAGATAATAATAATTAACTCTTTCACTTTCATCGTATTCATTTTCCCATACATAACGGCATCCCGGAATCTCATCTGTATATACATTATCGCTGAGTTTCCTGTAAAAATGCAGTGTCTTCAGATCAAAAACGAAAATACCGCCTTTCTTAAGGTTTCTGGCAGCACATGCAAACATACTTGTAAGCGCCTCGGACCCCGCAAGATAATTTATCGAATCACATACACTTACGATCGCACTGTACCTGCCGTCATCATGATATTCTGTCATGTCAGCAGTCTTAAACTCTATTCCCGGATGCTTGTGTTTTGCAATTTTAATCATTGACGGAGACAAATCTATCCCACACATCTTAAAATCGTATTCCGATAACTGTGCCGTAAACCGGCCAGTTCCGCATCCGAGTTCAAGGACTTCACTCTCCGGTCCGACTCCGAATGAAGTCAGAACTGCGGCTATATTACCTGCCCATTTCTCATAAGGAATGTCTCTCATGAATCCATCGTATTTTCCGGCAAAAAAAGTATATGCTTCTGTATTCATCATAAACCTCTTAATTGTCATATCCTACCATAACTTCAGGATAACGGGTCTGTATAATATCGATTATTTTGTCTGAAGTCTGTTGGTTGATATGATGTATCTTATATATTTTTTTACAATCTGTAACTATGCACAGAGGGAAATATGCCTTGGCGCGGCCCTTGGTCTTATGTATTACATTATAATTATATAACCATACGATATTCTCAAGCGGAATAATTTCTACATGAAATCCGGATGTGTATATAAGAAAATTCTCTGTCATATATATATTTTCTTCCATGAGTGTCGCGGATGACGCAAATTCTTCGCATGCCTGACCGTACAGACCACGCCTGCTGCCGTAATGCCTGAGCATAAAAGCAGCATGTGAAAGCTGCGGCATCGCCAATATAAGGATGATTATCGAAAGCTGTATTACCGACAATATGCACAATACCAGCAGCGCAATCAGATAGAACGATGTAAATCCGTGTACATAATGATATTGGCTCACGATAATATGCGAGCACAAGTCCTCAAAATCACTCTCAGGAAAACCAAGTTCCTTTGAAATGTCGACTGTAAGACGCCTGAACAGTGTGCCATTCTTAACAAGTCTGGCATTCATCTCATAATTATGAAGAGTTCCGTAATCCTCCGGAAGCTCCTCCGTAGATATCAGAAAGAAATAAAAAACATCATTATTAATCGTATAATACACTCTTGCCCTGATGCGTCCGTTGGCCCGGTAATCGATTCCGGCGTAATATAATGTTTCCGCTGTGAATCTGACATATCCGGAATGATTCTCATATAAATCCGCAGTATCCGACAATTTCTTAAGGTCAGCTGATTTATATCTGCTCTCAAACGGATTGATTATGGCAAAAACAATGCATGCCACAATAAGAACAGCCGGGAGTATCACCCTCGGAAAATAACTTTTTCTTATTGAAGCTGTCAGATTATTCGTATTCATATAATTCCTCACTGTCTATAGAAAAAAAGAGACTGCGGCTCGACGATTACAGATCGTTAAAGCAACAGCCCCATTATATTATGCGTTCTTGCCGCAGCACTTCTTATATTTCTTGCCGCTGCCACATGGACATGGATCGTTACGGCCTATTTTCTTACCCTTAACAATTGTTGTGGAAAGCTTCTGCTCTTTATAAAGCTCCTTTCTTCTGTCCGCATCGATAAGTGCATCCCACTCAGGAAGCTCATAAAGCCACTCTGCTCTGGCGCCGACCATATTCTTATACAGAAGTTCCATATCGTAATCAAGATTAACTTCCGTATTCTCATCCATCGTCTCAATCGGATTAGGATTCTTAAGGCTGTCATTAATTCCGTCAAGGAAGCCGACCATAATCATAAGGTCTACGCTGTACTTCTCTGCGAGTTCCTTAACCGTACCCTTAACAGGCTCATCAGGGGTCTTTAAAATCTGCTCATAAATACCCTTCTCATAGTTAAAATAATTAGCCCAGAACATCTGCTCGGATCTGGCATCTCTTTCCTGCTCGTAGGCACTGTTTCTCCATTGCTCTAATAAAGTCATACCTGGTCTCCTAAAAAATATCAATTAATAGTATGTTCCGCCACTGCGGACCTTAAAAGTATATAACAATTAAACCTGGTAGTCAACCGGCTTATTGCCCGTCGTGAACGATATTTTAGAAAAAACTGTTCACTTACGGGCTTTTATGTTAAAATTAAAGAAAAATCATGACGAGGTGTAATCCATGACAAACAAAATGACTTTTAAACGTGTTGCCGCCATCATAGGAATCGTCCTTCTGGCCGGCATGTACATATCGACACTTGTATTTGCACTGATAGGAAGCGACTTATCCAACCGGCTTCTTATGATATCCCTGATATCAACCATTGCAATTCCTATAGTAATACATTTTATAATTATGTTCTACCGCATCGGACACAAGGATGATGCAGCCGATACCACCGAATCTGACGAAACCTCTTCAGATGACAGGCCTGAGTAATCAGGCCGTTATCGCATCAGTGCGGTTTAATTGGAATACCTGACGCATACTCTCTTTCCGGAAAATGCAATTCCGAACTTCATAATGTCATGTATTCCACTTTCTTTCAGTTCAGCATCATACCTTTTCTTATTAATCTGCGTCAACGCTTCATCTGCCAATCCCTCAAGTTTTTCTTCGCTCAAATTACTTTTCCATTTTAATTCGATGATAATTCCGGGATATTGGTTTTCTCTTGGTAGCAAGCTGATATCATACCTTCCGTCACCCGATTCTCTGTTGGACTTAATCTCATATTGATTATCCATCAATGCAATCAGACCCAATACCAGCCCGTGATAAAAGCCTTCCGTTCCCGCGTCAAAAAAACTGATTGATTTATCCATATACTCTGCGATGGCTTTTTGGAGTTTCTTATAGTCATTGGAAAAGAGGCTTTCGGCAATTCTGTCGGCTGTTGTCCTTGTAACGGCTCCAATCTGCAATAAATGCGATAAAATTTCACTCTTGTAAACTGCTGCTATCTCTCTGTTGGGAATTGACACCTCACACAAATATGTGCCGTCTGCCTGCAACTCCTTCTTTGGTGTCTTCAAATATCCCGCAACCAACAACATACTGTAAATATTATCCGGAGCCTCTGAAAGTGATCTATATACTACATTTTGATCTATTCTGGCAACAACTTTCTCTCCCTGTATCAACGAGTGCAGCTTTTGCATGATATCATCCGTGGCAGACCGTAAAACGTCCTCAAGTATTTCGTTCTTTCCTGTGTTCACCCAATATGCCTGCGGAACGCATCCTTTTGAAATATAATTAATCACTGACCATGGATTGTATATTTCCGTAGAGCCAAATAAATATCCGTCATACCATTTCTTCATTTCGGACTGTTTATCCATACAGTCATAGTATTCAAGCATACTCCTGACCTCATCACCGGTAAACCCAAAGAACCGGTCATATTCATCATCCATAACGGAATTTACCGTCAGATTGTTAAGACCACTGAAAATGCTCTCCTGTGCAATTCTGAAAATACCGGTAAGAAATCCATAAGTCAGGTTCTTGTTATCCTTAAAAGCCCCCGAAAAAAAATTCCTCATGAATCCTATGATTTCATCGTAGAAATCTTTGGAATATCCCTCCTGAATCGGCGTATCATATTCGTCAATGATGATGACCGGCGCTTTTCCATAATGTTTTGTAAGCATCTGTGACAATTTTTCCAAAGAAGAAGTTAATTCCACTTCCGATGCCACACCGTTTATAATCTTGGCAAAATATGTTTTTTCATACTCTGCCAATCTGCCACTGTCCGCAAGTTCCTGATGCCTTCCGAACTCCGCCTGAAGAAGTGCCCCTATTTTATCCAATGTATCTTTCCATGAATCAAATTTTACATCTTTGAATGTGAGAAAAATCACAGGATATCTGCCCTGCTGTTCACGATATTCGGGCCCGCATTTCCATATTGCTTTATCCTTGAAATATCTGCTTGTATCTTCATCAGAAATTTCAAAGAAAACTCTCAACATATCCATATTAAGCGTCTTTCCGAAACGCCTTGGCCTTGTAAACAGAGAGACTAGCGGCTTCTTATCAAAAAATTCCTTGATGAGCATTGTCTTGTCTACATAATAATAATCGGCTTGTGCTCTGATGTAGTCCGATATACCGATTGGTAATGGTTTTTTCTCTTTTTCTTCGGACTTTTTCACATATTTTCCTGAAGAAATCCTTCCATCTGATGGTTTCTTTGCATCATCAGGAATCTGCCAGAATCTGCCGGCTTTCCTGACGCCGTTAATTTTCCCTGATTTACACAATGCACTAACTGTACGTTCTGATAATCCCCACTCTGCCGCTATTTGTTTACAGTCTTTCATCCGAACCAACTCCTGTCACTATATACATTTCCACTTTATACCGCATATTATACGCTTTTGACCGCAATATATCAATAATATTTTGATATATTGCGGTCGAAAGCGTATAATTTCTATTATATCAGTGCGGTCCACTTTGAATATGGTTCATTATTCACAGCAGCCTCGAATAAATTCTTTCCGTTAAATAAATTAACGGACGAATGTATCTTCCGGGCAGCTTTTACAACCTCTTCCCGTTCGGTTTCAGATAATTCGTTGTAACAGATATTTCTTGCCAGCATTATTTCCACAACGCAGATAATCGACTGCTCATTAAGTGACGATGTTGGGGATATTTTATCTGCCTGTTCAATCAGATAATCATACAATGTTCTTGTACAATCTTTGCGTGACACAAGCAAATCTATTGCATTATTATCCGAAATGAGCATATTGAATCCATCCTGCCAGTTATCATATGCCTGAAAAGAAGCCAGATACTTATATCCGGCATACAAATCCAGCAATTCTCTGCCCGTGATTCTGTCTGCCACACTCTGCGGTATAAATGATGCCGCTTTAATCTCTGCTGCATCAAGATTTTGGCCTTTAATAACATATGGATATTCCGGATTACCGTCATCCGTGTACCATTCGCCCGGATTTCTGCAGACCAGATCCGGATATTCCTTACAATAAGTCAGGTATTTTCTTGAACTTGACTTATCATAATCAAGTTCTATCCTATCCGTATAATGTGGCACAACCGTTACATCCTGATATTCTTTTATCGTAACATTTTCATGCCTGCCCGCGCAGCCTGTGACAGTAATGCATATCAGCAATAATGCTGCTATTTTCTTTATTTTCATAATATCCACGCTCCTGTCACTCTGTATAGAGTCAGTTATTCGCAGTATTCCTTAAACACCTTATTAAGTTCATCCGTATCGGATGCTTCAAAATAATATGTTCCAATCATCGTATTCCAGTCAACTGTTATTATGGAATAATCTCCATCGCTGGTTTTGGTAGTATACGATACCGCCGGTCCCTGAAAATCCTCATCCAGTTTCTCACCCTTGAAACCGGTTTCTTTCGTACCTGCATTGTCAAACACATCATTCAGTTTCTTTTGGACTTCATCAAACTTATCATCATCTTTTTTAATGGTGACGAACTTATGGTCATCCGAATTCATATATTCCAAGCTTATTGAATCCGAACCGGATACTTTATAATCCGTCAGCTTGTCATCAAGCCCGGTTCCCTTCCTTCCACAGCCGCAAAACAACATCGCAGCCGCCGTAACACCCAATATTCCTCTCATAATTTTCTTACATTCCATAAATTGCTCTCCTGTTAATTTTTTTAAATAATACTGCTTTGCAGTGATACTTTCTGTATTTTATCTTTTGCGGCTTAACAAAAGCACTGCAAGATTTCCTGTCAGGATTCCCCACAACGGCTTCGATATGATATCAATAACCATGTACTGCTTTATATTTATGCCAAACGGCAGTTTCTCCAATATATCAACCGCCCGTATCGGTGCCTCTGTATTTATGTAATCCGTCACAATTGATGTTATGCCGTACCTGACTGCGATATATACCAGTGAAACGACTGCCATACTGACTGTTATCAAAAGACATTTGTCACGCATTAATTTTCTGCGTCCATCCGCGGTAGCGGTTATCGCCGAATACAACCCTTCCGTCTCACACAACCTGAGCATGACCGCAATCAGAATACCGATAAGCGCAATACATATAAGTCCTGGGATTGTAAGGAACAATCTGTTGTAATATCCATCATTGAGCAGATACCCTGAAGTGTCTTTTTCATCGTTACAGCGCTTCCACATGCTATTGACAAGTTTCTGTATCCGGTTGCAATAATGGTACTGCTCCCGGTATTCCATGTACTCATCAGCGCTTATACTGCCTTTGTTGTATTTATCTTCCATCTCCGTATCGGACATCATTATGCCGTCGACATAAGCATTATATTCTTCAAGTCTTCGCGCGGATTCTTCTGTTATTTTCCCGCCGTATTCACTGTATAACTGTTCCTTCAGCTCAGCATTATCCGCATTTTTAACGCCATATATAATAACGGAATATCCTGCCTCAAACCCGATGAGCATGACCAGTATAATGATTACCAGCTTAATGTTAAATATTTTCTTAAATTCACTTACCATATCTGTCCTCCCTGACGGTCAGTGCAAACATTACAAAGCACAATATGACCGTTACCATTATTGGTATCAGGTATGCGTTGTAATATCCCGTGAACAGGTGTGAAAGTCTCGGCTGTTCAAAATAATATTTTACATCCAGCAAAGCCAGTGGATTTATTCTTTTTTCCATATTATATATCTTGTAAAAAGTCGGCACCGAAACAAGATACCAGTCCGATGAACCGGCCGTTATCTGTTTAGCGTAATTGGTAAGATAAATTATATCACATAATATTCCGATTGCATACACCGCAAAGGCTGAAATTCCCGCAAATACCGATTTGCCGATACATCTTGACAACAAAACCGTTATACAGGCCATCAAGACGGCCGCCAACGCCGCCATAAGTGTCATATGTACAAACAGTCCGCCGACTGTTATTCCTGAAGCACACATTTCATAGCCGTTTACCATGAAAAGAGGTGCCGCAAGTTCTTTAAACCCGATTCCAAGCATTATCCACTGGACAAAAAGATACCAAAGGGCGCCAAATACCGTGACTGCCAATGCCGTAACAGCACCAATTGCAGTTTTTCTCAGATACAGATTAAAATTGCCCTTCGGAGTCAGCATGATAACTTTATCCATTCCGCTCTCGCGTTCAACGCTGCAGCTTGATGCCAGAATTATTATACATATGATTACTGCCACCCATCCAAAATGTGCGTTATTTATAAAATAAGTCAGGTAACTGCTGTCCGCAAAAGAGTCATTATTTTCTTCATAATAAGCGTCCACGGCAAAATCGCCCGGATTGTTCAATACCGTTTTTATATTGGTATTCCTTGTCGTAACTCTTTCGGCATCCTTGGAGGCTTCACCGAGAAGTCCGAGGTAATCTGCGTTATTCTTGCCGTATGGAGCTGCGGCATTAGCATAATCCGAATCTATTTCTGTGTTTCCTTCACTGTCGGTCACCATTATCCTGCCGTAAATATCATCATATTCTTTTTTAAGCTGTTCTGCCTGTCCGCTTACCGAATCAAGCGAATTGTAAAAATCCTTTCTTGACGACTTATCCTTGATAAAATATCTCTCATTCCATACAAGAAACGCCGTGCTCAAAAGCACTATTGCGACAGCCACAATCACGGTTCTGCGGGTGAACAGATTTTTCTTTAATTCGTACAAAATATTCATAAGTCAGTTCCCCCTTCTACCACTGTCCCATGTCCTTACCGACCTTCTTAAGATAGTAACCTTCCAGTCCCGTCATTTCATCACTTCCGGTCATGGCGCAGTATTTTTCCCTTGTAATACGCTCCTCAATAACGCCCTTTTTCATCAGCAGAACCTCGCTTGCCGTTTCTTCGACGTCCGAAACAATATGCGTCGACAAAAATACAATGGCATCCTGTCCGAGTTTCTGAATGTATTTTTTGAATTCGGCGCGCTCCTCCAGATCAAGTCCGACAGTCGGTTCGTCCAACAGGATAATCTTAGGGCATCCGATAACTGCCTGACAGATTCCAAGCCTCTGTTTCATGCCTCCCGAATATGTGGATATTTTCTTATTGCGAACGTCATACAGATTAAATCTCTTAAGCAGTTTGCCTACCTGTTCCTGATCACCCTGACGTTCCTTCATATTCCAGATATAATCAAGAAATTCTTCGCCCGTAAAATTAAGATAATATCCCATATGCTGAGGCAGATATCCGATTAAAGAACGATATGCCTTTAAATCGGCAATTTTATTTCCATCATACTTTATGCATCCGTCATCCGGGCGCAAAACTGTTGCAATCATATTTATTAATGTAGTTTTACCGGCTCCGTTCGGGCCAAGCAGACCATACACACCATTGTCAAACCTCTGTGTGACGCTGTTCACGACCGTATTCTGACCGTATTTTTTCGTAATTCCGTCTAATTCCAATAACATGTCAATCCCTCCTCGTCACTTATTGTAGTATAATGGACTTACTACGATATCTTCATCCTCTGTGTACTCATAAAAATATAAAAATCTGCCTTTAACATCCTTTATATTTATTTTAAACAGTTCACCATGTTTTTGCTTCCACCGGAATAAGTATCCGTTGTTTATCTTAACCGGTTTGTCATCCTCAAATATTACAGCATACCCGTTATTCTCACTCTGATTGATAACCACAGCCTTTTCCGTATTATTGCTATCGAGTATAAAGTTATACAACAACTTGTTGTCATTCGTATCATCAAGTATCCAATAACCGCTGTCATTTGATTCCATACCGTTAGCTGAGTATTCTATAACATTATCATCTGCCACTGTATAATCTTTGTCCTTATACTTTATCTGATGTTTCTCATTGGCAACCGCTATCGGAACAAGCGTTAATTCATCTGCCGGTTCCACCGGCTCATAGTATGTCATTATGAAATTTATGACTCTGTCCTCACCAGCGTATCCTTGATACTGTTGCAATTTAAATTCCAATTCCAGCGCCTCTGCCTGTCCGGATTCCAGACTTCCGTTTGCAAACTGATCTTTATTTCCATCTTTTTTAATAACATTAAGATTCTGGTAACAATCATTTATGATTACGGATATTGCATAATTTATTTTCTTTGTTCCGGGATTAGCCACCTTCATGTAAAATTTCATATCGGAGTCTGATTCTATAATCTGATTATTCAATATAGGCTGTTTATTTTCATCACATATATAGAATCCTCCGGCTATTCCATCATATGAATTGTCAACATCTATTCTGCCATCATATAAGTCAAACTTAGTTATCTCTTCATCTGTTGTATTCTCATATGTATTGTTCTGTATTGACTGACTGTCCACCTTACCGCAGGCTGTACAAAATATAACTATAATTCCTAAAACCACTGCTATTTTTCTCATAATATTCTCCTCGTCACTTGATTAATTCCGGATATTCCAGTGCTTTTTCCTCTCCGCCGTTTTTCGATACACAATACCAACTGTATATCTGGTCTTCTTTCACATATTTAACGCGATAAAATATTATATACGGCGATTCGTCTATGACCTGCAGACATCCAGCATCAACATTCTTTGCGATTTCTATATTTTCTCCGGTATCAATATCCATCCGCCTGATCGAGCATGTATAATTATCATCAGGCAATTCAGTATAGTATATGTCACCTTTAGATATCACATACTGCATACACTTTATTCCTGTGGTTTTTCTGTCTTCTCCATTCAAGTCAACGCTGAACAACTCATTATTAAGTTCCCATCTGCCCTCCGGGTCATATTCCATACTTCTGACATATATCCGGTTATTATATACCTGTGCAAATGCAACCTTCTCATTCAGAATCTTTTTGAATCCGCTTCCATCCGTCTTCATCCGGTATAACATACTGTCTTCCAGTACGAGATATATATTATCGTCCACAATATAAATATCTCCGTACTGTGAATGTTTATCACTTATCTGTTCTTTGGTCTTATCATTCGATATCCTGTATATTCCTGTATCAGTCTCTATGAATATATACTCATTGGTCATTCTGAATGTCGATATCTCTTCATTATTCTTATATACCAAATCTGTTTCACCATTTACGGATTTCCATATATTAGTCTTATTATCGCTCGGAATATAGTATATATCTTCGCCTATATTCTGTGCGCAGATCATATCTATTCTTGATATGCAGTCAGATTTATTATGTACACATCCCGGCTTGGAGCATGCCATATCAAAAGTCTGCGTATTTACGTTAAACGCAACATTGTACACCTGTCCGTCATTTGCCACTTCTGTGATTATCTTACCAGCCCCACCGTATACCTGTTCCTCGCCGAGTATAAGATTTGCCTGATTATACATACTGTTTTCATTCGAATAACCATTTACACCATTCACAATATTTATACTCTTACGACAGGTTATCAATATTACCGCCAATACAATTATTACCGCACTCGCTCCGATGATAGTCGTTTTTCTTGATGACATTTCAATCTCCTCCATACATAATATTATACACATATGATGGTGCTACTTACACCACCATATGTATATTGCCATTTATAGGCTCATATTTCTAGTAAAAGAGCCAAATGCAGAGCATGATATGCTAAAAGTTCCTGACGCACTTTTTATCCAAAGATTAGGAGCAAATGACTTCTTATAAATCAAATTTTTAGTTGATTTGCCTGAAGTATTCTCTCCGGTTATGCCACCTCCGTTACTTGTAATAATGTTGATATTCTTAATCTTCATATTATCAACTGTATTCACTGTTGTCATTTGTAAATATGCCTGACTATACACACTGCAACTACCGTCTCCCACTCTACACTGTACTTTTGTTTTGTCACGAGAGCCTCCACTAGTGTATCCGGTATAACTGTCTGATGCATACGCAAACATATTGGTGGACACCACCATTACCGTTGCCAAAATAACTGCTCCTACTTTTTTGATTAGTCTCATAACTAACTCCTACTTAGATTAATTTATTAAATAACACTGCTTTGCAGTGGTACTTTTAACATTTTGTCAATTATTATATCAATCCCTCATATTTACCCCTTATCAACCATTTACAGGCTTGCAGCCACCCTTTCCTTAAGAAGTTCATATTCCAGCTCATGTGTGTTTTCTATATCTGCCTTAATTATTATACTTTGCATACCTACTGTATGTCCTTATGTATTATTATACTTTATGCACTTTCTATATAATATCCTTATCTATTCTTATAATCTTCTCCCTCCTCTCATAACATGGGGCGGATAAACCGCCCCCGCTGTTATGTCCTTAATCTTCCTTCGAGGACTCTTCTTTCAGGCATTCAGGCAGTTCAACCTCGCCGAATAAACTGAAACAGCTTCTTCCGCTGAGTTCGGTTTCCGTTACCTTTTCAAATACCTTGCATATGAATTCTCCTAATGTGCTCATCTTACAAACCTCCTTCTGATTAAAACCACCAATGCACCGGTCAGTTGAAAATAGAAGACATACAATAATGCCAATATGTACTCCGGTGCTGCTATTGTAATGATAATATAACTGACTGTCGAAAACACGGTTGCGGCCAATTTCTGTACCAGGCGCCATTTAACGGTACGTTTTGGCCTGTTAGGTGACTGTACCGGAGCGATTATAATCACGAAGACTATATATACCACGAATGCAATTCCGGAAATTATTCTGCTTATACGCATATATGGGACTGCCCATATGCCGGCTCCGAAGAAGAGTAAAGACATACAAAGACATCCAAGATAAGTCTTTGCATGAAATCCTCCCATGAAACTCCTCGTGAATAAAAGCAGCGAAAACAATATTATAAACTTCACTGCATTCCCGGTTACCGTAAAAAGGATTACCAGTATCGCCAGTTTACTGAGTTCCGCAATAGTAATTTCTATTGCATAAGTTACCTTTGCTTTCTGTTTCGGAGACCTTTTCTTATCTTTCGATATTCTGCTTTCCAGCCACACTGCCAGCTCATGAATTTTACAATCAATCATGCTTTTTATATACAATTTCATTACAGATTTTTCAATAGGTTTAGCTCAAAACGACCTGAACTGCAAGTATAACGACCTGAACTGCAATTTTTGACTGTTTTGTTTGACCGTTTTGTCCAAATATTGTATAATTTTTATGAGGTGATTTTATGATTAATATACTCGTTGTTGAAGATAATATATTACAATTAAATGCATTAAAACGCATTATAGAGAATACAGAAACAGGGCAGCCGATATGTCCGTATACAGCTTCGGGATATGATGAGGCAGTTGAAATTATCTCTTCGGCGCATTTTGATATATTTTTTCTGGATATTCTTTTCTCTGAAGATAAGAATGTTCCTTGTGGCATAGATCTTGGCAATTACATAAGAAGCCTTGACCGGTACCGTTACACCCCGATTGTGTATATTACATCCATTCCGGGACAGATAGGTAATGCGGTTAATGATATACACTGTTATAATTACCTTATAAAGCCTTATAAGCGTGAGGACGTAGAGAAGCTTCTTAAGTCCTTAACCGATTCTCCTATGATTTCGGCTTCGCCCTTAAGAATAATTGATGTTAATTCGGTCTCACATAATGTTATTGTAGAGAACATTGTTATGTTATCGGTGTCCAGTCATATACTTACCATACACTGTGTTGACGGTGATCTAACCACGAGACAGTTTAATATTGATTCGGTTCTTGCAGAGCTTCCACCCTATTTTATAAGGGTTCATCGCAAATATATCGTGAACAGGCACCGGATTGATAATTACGACCGGACTTTGGGTTTTATACGCATTGAAAGCCAAACCATTCCTATCGGCCGCACTTACAAATCAGAATTTGAGAAGAGGTATAACCTAACATGACAGACGCACTTATTTACTTTACATATACTATCATTGAATATTTCATTTTCTGGTACACCGCTTCCGTATTAATACATAAGAAGCCGCACATTACACCGCGTATCATACCCGGTGTGCTTCTTGTAATATGTATGAGCATATACTCGGTTTTCATAAATAACCAGTTCGTATCAATCATCCTTTTCATCCCCTTACAGGTAATAACACTCGCTTATTCCCAGCATATACGTCTGAGCGAATTTATCTGGATGTATGTTGTCGAATATATAATAATCACTTTCTGCGAAGTTCCGGTTGCTTTCGGCCTGTCATTTTTCAGGCTTGACGCAGGAATCAACAGTCTGTTCGGCAGTATATTTACATTCGCAATAATCGTGCTCATATGCCACTTTACACCTGTAACAAAGCTTTACAGCCTTTATGATAATTCATCTGTCAAAGTTAAGATAATTATATCGAACACATCTTTGATTGCCATACTGACAGCATTATATTTCAGGGTTTCACCCGATAATTTCATCGACAATATGATAATGCTTGCTGTATATATACTTATCATACTTTTTGTCAATATCGAAATTGCCATGACTCAATATGACCTTGCTTCCAAGCAAAAGCAGCTGGAGGCTTACAAGCACTATCTTCCGATCGTTGAGGATCTTATCAAAGAAGTCCGTATGCGGCAGCATGATTATGACAATACCATACAGGCTATCACATCGTTGGCCATCACATGCAGCACCTATGAAGAACTTTCGGCAGCGATTAACGATTTTACCGATCATATAATTGCATCCAATATCACATCGAATCTTCTCAAGCTTAATTTTAAGCTGGCTGCCGGTTTTATTTTTTCCAAATGCAATGAAGCACAATCAGCCGGTAAGACGCTTACCGTAAAGATTGATAATTACATACTTAATACTTCGGTGGTCGAATACGACCTGATCGAGATGCTTGGAATTCTTATCGATAATGCAATAGAAGCAACGCCTGAGCACAGCGAAGCCTTTATTGAACTCAGTAACAGGGGTGAACAGTCAGTATTTACGATTATGAACCCGTCACCTGTAATCAGTGACACATCCATAAAGAAAATTTTCTCCGATGGTTTTTCCACTAAGAAACGTAATGACGGAAGGCCGCACGGAATAGGTCTTTCAAGACTTTCCGGAATGGTGCGCACATATAAAGGAAGCATAGATGCTTCCAACCGTGATATTGACGGAACCAATTATATATGCTTCCGCCTGATTGTTTAATCCGGTATGCTTTTTCTGACACATAATGCTCCCCATCCGGCTCTCTCCGACGGAACCGGAACGGATCTTAACGGCACAGCTCCGCGTATGAGCTGTGCTTTTATTTTGGCTCCGTACATATACGGATCCCTGCCTTTTACGATACCCCATTGCATAAGAAGTGCTGCCGTGCCGGTCACAAACGGAGCTGCCATGGATGTACCGCTCTGGACTGAATATCCACCTCCCGGTGCCGGTGACATTATATTTACTCCCGGTGCCACTATATCCGGTTTCACGGTGCGGATTACCCTTGTATATCCCCGTCCCGAGAAATCGGCATACGAACCTGTACGTCCATTGTATGCTCCGACCGTTATCACATTGTATGAAGTTGATGGTATCGTCAGTGTTACGTCCGGACTGCTTTTCGTAAAACCGGTATCACTGCTCACAAAATTCCCGGCCGGAAGCCACATATGGTATATGCCGTCACGCACATCCAACGCTTCCGCTTCTATAATCCATATTCCGCTTGAAATATAATCCGCACCTATCATCTGGATAAATATTTCCTGATTGACACTGTATGGTGACGGCTGTCCGAAATACACATATATTTCAGTACTGCCCGCCCTGAAAACAGTGATAACGTCATCACCTTGCACCGGTCCGTACCTGCGCCCGTCGGGTGCCGTAAGCGTTATCCTGTATATGTCCGCATAATTTTTCCATATCTGGATGTCTATTGACGGCTCATAGCGCCCAATAACAAGCTCCGTAGAAATAACGGGAGCGGCCGCTTTGGCAAAATCATGCATAACATGTATTTTTCTGGCGGCCTCGTTGCCGCTGCCCGCAACTATCACGCACTGCCATATATCAGCCACGGCATTGATATATGTTTCCAGTAACGAAGTGCCGTCATGCGCCCCGTAATTATTTCCGAAACTCATGTTAATCGCAACAGGCATCGACAGGCTTGCAGCTTTCCTTATGACATAATCCAGTGCTTCCATTAGTCTGGCACTGCTGAAATACAAATCGTTGCCAAGTTTCACGATAAGAAGCCGGGATTTATATGCCACTCCCCTGTATCTCCCATTCGATGCCCTGCCGTTTCCTGCGGCTATTCCCGCAACATGTGTTCCGTGTCCGCTCACATCTTCCACCGGAACCCTCGATAAATCACCGTCTATCGCTGCATTTATATCGTCCTCACTGTACACACGTCCGGTATTCTCATCATACAGTTCTATTATTCTTGTTTTTCCTTCCTCCGTCATAAAATCAGGATGCCTGTAATCCACTGAGCTGTCTATTATGGCAGTAATTACCCCACTGCCGTCAAGTGCACTGTCCGTATACTGAAAATCAAGGCATGACACACTGCCGGAATTCTCAAGTTCAAAATATAATTTCTTTGGTTTTTCAATATATATAACTTCACGGAGTGCGGCAAATTCATCTATTCTCTCCTGCTTTATCTTTACAAGTGCGTATCCTCCGAGCAATATTTTAAGACTGTCTGCAATATTCATTGCGGCAGTCTCAATATTTCCGTTGTACTTAACGATAAGTTCCCATTCATTCTCCGTCATGTTATATCCGGTATCAAGATCCTGTGTTCTTACACGTTCGTCTTCCGGTATATTTATCGCAAGGTTCAACTGGTTTTCTATTTTCTGATCCATATAATATTATATTATGACAGCACGGTTAAGATGTACGGAATATATATAACATCCTCCACATTCCATTCCGGTTATTTTTGAAAGTGCCTCGCTGTACAGCGAAAGCTGCCTGCCATAGCGCTCTGTCAGAACAACATCCGATGATACACGGTCAGTCTTATAATCCACTATATACACTTTATCGTCTTCAAAGAAAAATGCATCAATTATACCCTGAATAAGGACCTTCTCGTCTTCAGGATATGATGGGTCGATTTCAGATGAACTGACTTCCATTGTAAACGGCTGTTCTCGATATAATTTATTATCATCATAAGCCTTTTTCATACGTTTTCCCAGATCTGTTTCAAGGAAATCCGTATATTTGCGCAGATTAACAAGTCCTGCGTATTCCACGCTTATTCGTCCTTCATCAATCCATCCGTCGAGCTGTCTGCGTATGGCATCAATATCCTGCGCATGGTCATAATCAAGCAGTTCAAATACCTTATGATAAGCATTTCCTCTTGATATTCCGTCGTTCTCCGTCTTCTCTATAAATTCGGGAACAGGTTTGACCTTATCTGGCGGCGTAATCTGTGCTTCAAGAAGCTCACTTTCTTCCATCGCCTTATGCTTAAGTTCCGAAACGGAATATTTGGCTCTGAGTGAATATACATTATTATGCGGATACACATAATCAAGTGCTTTGCACATCATTTCGTAATCCTTGCCATCATTTTCTATATCCGATAATCCTGTAATCATCCTTTTAATCTCAACAGAACGGTCTATTAACGGAGCTACCGCCGTATGCGACAATTCATCCCGGTCTAGCACATGTACATCAAATTTTCCTATGCTTCCGGAATTAATTGCCAGCGGCATAATGATATCAAGATAACTTCTGTTCTCCATTATGTAATTAATTCCCATTCTTCCGGAGGATGAGCAGCGTTTCCACACTTCCATCCTCTTATCACAGGATGTCACACCAAGAACGATGAGTTTGTCTACGGCTCTTGTCATCGCAACATAAAGTATCCTCAGTTCCTCTCCGATATCATCCGCTTTCATTCTGCGTGAAAGCATGCGTCTGTATGCAGTGTCATACTTGATACGGTATTTCAGATCAACATCCGAAATTCCTATTCCGAATTCACTATCATATATAATATCATTTTTAGTGTCATCCAGATTATATTCCTTGGCGCTGTTGCCGAGAATGACCACCGGAAATTCCAGTCCCTTGCTCTTATGAATGCTCATTATCCTCACTACATCGTCCTCTTCGGACTCAGACTGGGCTTCCCCGTAATCCACCTCGTATTTGCGTAGTTTCTCTATATATCTTAAGAAATTAAACAGTCCTGAATAGCTTGTTTTTTCAAATTCCCTGGCCTTCTGCACAAGCATTTCCAGATTAGCCTTACGGAGTTTTCCTCCCGTCATTGTGCCGGCATATTCATAATACCCGCTGTTATATATAATATCTGATATCAGCTCGTTTATTGTGGCCACACGGCTTATTTTTCTGTAATGCTCTATAAAATCAAGCAGATTCCTGCACCTGGCAGCCGTATCGTCTTCCCGTCCGGCATACTCGATTACACAGTCATACAGCTGCGTCCTGCGCTTTCTGCCTTTTATGACGGCAAGCTCTTCTGTTGTAAATGCGGCAAAAAAAGAACGCATCACTCCCGCAAGCGGTATTTCCTGTCTCGGATTGTCTATTACACGCAGCAGATTAAGTACTTTACTTACTTCATATGAGTCAAAATATCCCGTTGTCTTGGAATACACGCACGGAATGTTATGTGCGTTAAGAGCTGCGGCATATCCCGGTGCATCTTTCTTATCGCTTCTTAACAGAATTACAATATCCCGGTAACGAAGATTACTGTTTTCCGACATCAGACGCTTTACCACATTTACTGCCATATTGTAATATATGTCAGACGTCTCTACACCTTCAAATCCATCTTTATCCGCAATATATATATCAGTCGTATCATCCGCTTCGCCTTCTGCGTTAAGTCCGTAATTAAGTGCTGCCTCCCTGCTGTATCCGATTCCGCCTATCTCTTCCTTCATTGCCATGTAAAAAACATCATTTACTGAGTTTATTACATTCTTACGGCTCCTGAAATTCTTATGAAGTTCCATGCACACATGACTGCCTTCTTTGCCGTAACTGTGGTATTTTTCGATAAAAAGCCCCGGATTGGCCATCCTGAATTTGTAAATGCTCTGTTTGACATCTCCCACCATAAACATATCCGGATTGCCGAAGCGTTCCCTGGATACGGCTTTCAATATAAGTTCCTGGACAAGATTGCTGTCCTGGTATTCATCAATATATATTTCCTTATATTGCGCTGCCAGTTCGTCCGCTATTTCCGTATATTCGTATCCCTCATCCGTTCGCTTTACCAATATGTCAAGTGCATAGTGTTCTATATCCGGAAAATCCACTATGTTGGAAGCAGCCTTTGCTTTCTGATATGCATCAGTAAATTCCGAAGTGAGCGATGTTATTGTTCTTACATAATGGCTGCATTGCGCCATATCGCCATATTGTCTGTGAACGTCCGTAAGATAATTATCTTTTAGTGCTGCTATTCTCTTCTTGATACCATCCCTTATATTCTTAACATATGTCCTTGCATCTTCGGATGTATTCTTGTCTGCGGGAAGTCTTGAATATTTAATATCAAGGGCTGTCTCCAATTCTTCAAGCGTATTGCCTTCCATCGCTTTTTGGAGGCGGTCTCTCTCCTCCTCAATAACAGGGCTGTATTTATTCGGTCCTCCGGGCTGACAGCATTCATCAAGTATCTCTCCGTATTCCTGTACACACTCTGCCAGCGATGCTTTGATATAACCAATCGTGTCTTTCACAACCGGGAGATTCTCATATTCATCTTCATCCACCAGATAATCCCTGAGGCATTTATTAATCCACTCAGACGGCCACGGATTGCTTTGTGCAAAACGGTGAAGTCCTATTATAATATCATATATTCTGTCTAATTTCTTGCCTCCGGCAAATGCCTCGACAAAATCTTCAAATGCCCCGTCATTATCCGCAAAATGTCTTTCTATAATATCCGACATTACATCCGCCCGCATAAGGTTAAGCTCGCCTTCATCCGCGATTCTGAATGACGGATCTATTCCTATTGCATTATAATAATTTCTGACAATATATGAACAGAAACTGTCTATCGTACATATACGTGCACTGTCCACCAGTGATATCTGTCTGATCAGATATCTGTTGTCAGGATTTGCCGAAAGTTCCTTCTCAAACGCCCTCGAAAGCCTTGTTTTCATCTCCTCTGCCGCCGCCTTCGTAAATGTAACGACAACAATATCATCTATTCCCGTATGTTCTTTCTCATCAAGCACTTTCTTGATAATCCGCTCAATCATGACAGCTGTTTTACCTGAACCGGCTGCTGCGCTGACCAGAAGATTTCCGCCTCTGAAATCAATTACTTTCTGTTGTTCTTTCGTCCACTCCATCAGTCTTCCTCCCTGTATCCGAACTGCTGCCACATATCTTCCCTGCCGGAAATTTTCGGAACCTGCCTGGTCTTAGGCATATTGCTTCCCATATGACATATTCCGCCGTACGGACAGTAATCGCACTCTCCTTCATATGGTTCGGCTTTGACATTGCCTTCCCGAATCTCATGTTCAAGTCCGGCAAGTTTCCCGGCTGCATAATCGGCAAGACATCTTAACTGCCTGTCGGTAAATACATTTCTGCCGAGCGCAAGCTTTCCGTAACGCTTAGATGCCGGTGTACATAATGATTTACCTTCATCCCAGTCATCCATTAAATACACGCTTTCGACACTCACAACTCCGCCCGGCCGCATACTCTCAAGCAGGGCTTTCTCGTATTTTTCCGCGCTCCGGTCACGTTCGCCGGCAATTATAGGATTATCGATATGGTTATAAAAAGCGCCCGCTGCAATAATCTGTTTATCAGGATATTTACCGGCAGCTTTCTTAAGCATCGCATCCAGATATAACATAAGCTGCAGTTTCAGCCCAACATACAATTTATCTGCGGAAAATTCGTTTTTCCCTGACTTATAATCTATAACTTTCACATGAATCTTATCATTTTCTTCCGCGATATCCACACGGTCTATTTTACCTTTAATAAGGACATCTCCTTCTTTACGGTAAAAATCCTCCTCAAATTCGACCGGCTTAAATATTCCGGACTTAAGCTGCCTTCCCAGTGCCCATACAGTTCTTGCCGTCATATCTATAATTCGCTTTTTGATATAGGCATTGGTGCTGTTATCGGAAAAGTACGACTGTGAAAAATCAACCGATGCATCCATAACCGCGGTTTCTGCCACCGTGTAAATCTCTTCATCTGCAAGATCCGCGAAATTTCTTCCCTCACTCTTAAGCCTTACAGATATAATTTCTATCGCACGGTGGAATACTACTCCCATGTCCGCCGCACTGAGTTCATACGTCTGGCGCTCCTCGAGTTCCAGGCCATATCCGGCAAAATGTTCAAATGCACATCCGGCATATTTCTCTATTCTGGATATGCTTCCTGTCTTAAGTTGTGCATAAAGCTCTTCCGAAGCTTTGCGTGTCAGGCTGTCCGGCTCTTCTTCTGCCGCAAAAACTCCAACAAGCCTGTCTATCTCTTTCTTATACGGTTCGTGCATCATATAATACATAAGCATGTCGGTTGAATCCGTTATCATATGTCTTCCGGCTTCTGCACTCGTGATATGAGCCATGGCTGACCTGACATTCTCCGCTTTCACTCCCGGATACATGGATTCTACCATCGTATACACTCTCGAAACCCTGCATTCTTTACCTGCATTATCAAACCTGTGGCTCATCAGATATAATCCGCATTCCGGTTCCGTCATATTAAGATACAGGTAAAAATTCTGTATAAATATTTTCTCCCTCGGTGTGGGCGACAATTCAACATTGTTATCGCCAAGTATCCTGCGTTCATTGTCTGACAATACGCCTTTCGATGTGGAAAGTTTCGGAATCACGCCTTCATTGACGCCAAGTATATAGAGCATTTTCACATGCTCAAGTCTCGTTCTTTCTATATCTCCGAGTGTCACACAGTCCACCGACGGCGGTATTATTCCAACTTTGATTTCTTCAAAACCTGCATCGATTATCTGCGCCAGATCCTGTAAGGATATTTTCTCGTCTCCCATAAGTGCATACATCTGGTCAAGCAGTCCAAGCACCCCTGCATACACCTGTCTGTACCCGTCAGCCCTGGCTCTCATATACATATCGGTTCCGGCTGCTTCTTCCATATCCGCCGCAAAATTTTCCATCTTATCGTAGAGATTTTCCTGCTCCATAAATTCATATATGGCATGCACATATTTGCCCGCCGATGCTTCTTTATCCGAAAAAGCATCTTTTAATATATTAATTTTATCCACAAGCAGCTTACGGACGGAATTTACTGTCGTCATATTTTTCTCTTTGCCCGGATACCTGCGCACAAAATTCTCACTCCATGCCTTATATCCCCTGATTCCATAGGCAATGACATAATTCTCTGCTATATCAACATCATCATCCGCAATATCACATAAACCGTTCTTAAGGAATCTGAATATACTTTCGTACGAATAATTGCTTGTAATTATCTCAATTGCCGAACGGACATACTCCACCAGCGGATTTCCCATGATACTTCTCTTGGCATCCACGAAAAAAGGTATCCCGCTCTCCGTAAAAATTCTGACAGCATCATCAGCATACATCTCCATATCACCGACAACTATCGCTATATCCCTGAATCTTAATCCCTTCTCCCTGACCTGTCTGAGTATATCGGATGCCGTACACACAAGCTCATCCGCCGGATTATCCGGTCTTGCAAATCTTATATCTTCAGTCGGCTTATCAAATTTCTTACCGTTATATCTGAATATATTGCGTTCAAGAAACCCGAGCGCTTCCGACTTGGCAAACCTGAATTTATCGTAGTCAGGTTCAATTCTGGCGTATTCGATCCCTGCACCGCATTCCTCTGCTATCCTGACTGCTTTGGATATCATTGTCTTGCTCATCGCAAACAGGTCTTCATCTCCATATATTACATTATACGGTTCATCTTCCGGAAGTGTAACCGTTATCGTGACCTGCCTTGCCACCTTCATAATCTGTTCTATTATTCTGTATTGCACCGGCGTGAATCCTGTAAATCCGTCAAATACCACATCCGCCCCTTTAAAAAATCCGGAGCGCTCCATAACCGAAAGCATTGTTTCCGGTCTGTCTTCGACGGTTGTATATCTTCCGTTTATATATTCTTCAAATGCTTTATAAATGCGCGAAATATCTATTAACTTCTGTTTCAGTCTGTCGCCCGCTTCTATCTTTCCGGCAATTTCTTCGAGCCCGTCCGGTTTCACGCCGTACTGCTTAAGTTCCGAAACCATTGATTTTACTTCGCTTACAAATCCCTGGTTCCTGCCCGCCTTAATAATCTTAAGCTCATCCTTCACTGAATCCATTATCTTACGTATAACGAGATTCTTGCCCGTGTCATCTATACTCCTGGCCGGCGATATTCCCAATTCATCAAAAATCCTGTAGCACATACGTCCAAACGTAAGCACATCAATATTAAACATACCTCCGTTCGGATGCATGCGCACAATATCCTTCTGTGCCTGCATTGATGACTGTTCCGGCACAACCACTATGTATCTGCGGTTCGCATCTTCGTAATTGCCGGCCGCGTCTTTTATTATCATATCATATAATTTGTATGTTTTACCATATCCTGAAGCGCCCATCAGAAGTTTAAGTTTCATCTTCATCCTCCATCCTGCCCATAATCAAAAAAAAGTAATATTTCCCCTCACCTGCTAATATTCTGTAATAATCAGATATGGGAGTTTTCCATGAGTTCCAAAACCAAAATACTTGTCGTAAAATTAAAAGAAATCATTTACACAGTTCTCTTTGTCGTTCTGGGAATAATTTTAATTGTACTGCTTTTTATTTTAATAACAGGCAAGTCCCATAAAAAGGACACGTCACCCGTCTCGGTCACAACTTATTCGCCCGGTGTCTATACTTCCTCCATTGTCCTTGCCTCCAACCCTGTCGATATTGAGGTTGTCGTAGATGATACCCAGATCAAGTCCGTAAACCTCGTAAACCCATCCGAGTCTGTCGAGACAATGTACCCGCTCATCTCGTCTTCCTTAAGTGACATAGCCTCCCAGGTAATCAAGAATAATTCAACCGAAAATATTACATATTCCCAGGATGCCCGTTACACCTCCATCGTCCTGATCGGTGCCATCAACGATGCTCTGGAGAAAGCAAAAAGATAAAATGCGCCCTTGGCATAAGCCCTCCGACGGATTAAGCACCGGCGTGTGCAAACAGCCGCGGATGGCTTATGTCTGCGGGCTTAATGAGAGAGACCCGGGTGGTACATTTTCGCGGACGGTATGTGTAATATAATTCACGCGGCGATATGTTTCTACTTGTCACATGGTATATCCGAGCAGTTTTCTTTTCATATTATACCACCTTGTTTTTTCTTTAACAATATTCTATAATAACAGCAGTTTATTATTGATTTTACCGGAGGTTATGATGAGAGACGGTTTTGTTAAATGTGCAGCGATGATTCCTTCAATCAAGGTTGCAGATTGCGCGAATAATGAGGCTGAGATTATTAGATTGATTGATGAGGCTGCTACATCGGGAGCGAAAGTTGTTGTTTTTCCCGAATTATGTATCACAGGTTATACATGTGGCGATTTATTTTTGCAGGACAGCCTTCTTAACGGTGCAATTGCAAGTCTTATACGGATTGCAAAGCACTCCGAAGGACTTGACATGATTGCTTTTGTCGGGCTTCCGTTTATGTATGGCAATAAGCTTTATAATGCAGCCGCGGCTGTAAGCGGCGGAAGAATTCTGGGCATTACGCCGAAGACACACTTGCCGAATTACTCGGAATTTTATGAGGTAAGGCATTTTAATCCGGCGCCGGCGGATGTGTCCATGATCAAAATTGGCGGGCTGGATTATGAGATTCCGTTTGGAAGCCACATTTTGTACAGGTGCACTACGATGCCACAGCTTGTTATTGCTGCCGAGATTTGTGAAGATGTATGGGTAAGCAATCCGCCTTCAATTTCGCATACGCTTGCAGGTGCTACGATGATTGTTAACTGCTCGGCAAGCGACGAGACGACCGGAAAGGACATATACCGCCGGGAACTCGTCTCAGGCCAGTCGGCAAGACTTGTATGTGCATATGTGTATTGCAATGCCGGCGACGGAGAATCGACCCAGGACCTTGTGTTTGGCGGACAGAGCATCATTGCAGAAAACGGAAACGTACTTGCCGAATCGAGACGTTTTATTAACGAATCCGTGTATGCTGATGCGGACCTCGGAAGAATCACAAGCGAACGCAGAAGAATGACTACTTTTTATCATGATACGGAGCTTGAAAATGAATATGTGAATGTTGATTTCAAATTAAATGTTACAGAATGTAAGATTATGAGAAAATATGACATAACGCCTTTCGTACCATCGGACAAATCGGACAGGGACAGAAGATGCGAGGAAATCCTTACGATTCAGGCAATGGGACTTAAGAAAAGACTTGCACATACAGGTGCACACCATGCCGTAATAGGAATATCCGGCGGACTTGATTCGACACTTGCATTACTTGTAACAGTCAAAGCTTTTGATATGCTTTCAATACCGAGGGAAGATATAACCGCGGTTACAATGCCATGTTTCGGAACAACCGACCGGACTTACAATAATGCCTGCCGGCTTGTACACAGACTCGGAGCATCATTAAAAGAAGTTAATATCAAGGAGGCTGTCAATATACATTTCCGGGATATTGAGCATGATCCGGATGTTCATGATGTAACATATGAGAATTGCCAGGCAAGGGAAAGAACACAGGTACTTATGGATATCGCCAATCAGAACGGCGGTATGGTAATAGGAACCGGTGATATGTCGGAGCTGGCGCTTGGATGGGCCACATATAACGGAGACCATATGTCGATGTACGGTGTCAACTGTTCCATTCCGAAGACGCTTGTCCGCCACCTTGTAAGGTATTACGCAGATACATGCGGTGATGAATTGCTCTCGGCTGTTTTACTTGATGTGCTTGATACGCCGGTGAGCCCTGAGCTTCTGCCGCCTGTGGACGGTGTTATTGCACAGAAGACAGAAGATATTGTAGGACCATATGAACTTCATGACTTTTTTATGTATTATATATTAAGATTTGGATATACGCCTTCCAAAATATACAGGATTGCATGTAATGCTTTTGTTAATTTTTACGATAAAAGTACCATTCTTAAATGGCTTAAGATTTTTTACAGAAGATTCTTTGGACAGCAGTTCAAGCGTTCGTGCCTGCCGGACGGACCTAAGGTCGGTTCTGTTGCCGTATCGCCGAGAGGGGATTTAAGGATGCCAAGCGATGCATCTGCTGCAATCTGGCTTAAAGAGCTTGACAATCTGGGATAAAAAATAACTCCGGAAACACAATTTGTAACATACCATTCTGCATAAACAGAGGACTGGCAGCCGGTATAAGATGTTTCCGGAGTTTTATTATATTATTTAATAATATCGTCAACCATTGTGGCCGCATCATCCACTAAAGTTTCTGCTTTATCAATAGCGTCCTCAATGATTCCGTTTCCGGATGACTGTGTCTGACCGTTTGTGTGTCCATTTGTTTCTTTTGCTGCGGTAGTTGGATGCTGACTGGTTGATTCTGCACCAGTTGTCTGTTGACTGCTCCCATTGGAATCGTCATTGCCGCACCCCACAACGCCCACAGCGCACATCGCCATGATTACACAAAGTAATATAGTTTTTATCTTTTTCATGCTAATGCTCCTTTTTTTGATTTTGTGATTAGTATTAGCATAACAGGGCAAAAAAATACCCTGATTTTATTTTTCAAAAATCAGGGTATTATATTTTATAATATTAAATCAGCCGATTACTTCTTTCATGGTATATAATCCTGCAGGCTTACCGGCAAGGAACTTGGCAGCTTCAATAGCACCTTTGGCAAATACCGACTTTGAATATGCGGTATGTTTAAATTCTATTACCTCGTCTTCTCCGGCAAAAATAACCTCATGTTCGCCAACTATTGTTCCGCCTCTGACAGCACTTATTCCGATCTCATTCTTCGGACGCATTGCCCGGTCACCGCTTCTGTCATACTTGTAAGAATACGGCTCTGCAAGGCTCTCATTGATGGCATCGGCAAGTGCGATAGCAGTTCCGCTCGGTGCATCAAGTTTAAAATGATGATGTTTCTCAACTATCTCAATATCAAAACCTGCATCCGCAAGGAGCGGTGCAACTGATTTAAGGACTTTGAACAATGTGTTTATTCCGAGTGACATATTGGCTGAACGGAGTACAGGAGTCACCTTGGAAACCTTGGAAACTCTCGCAATCTGCTCTTCACTCAGTCCGGTTGTGCAGAGTACAAGTGGCATATGCGTGGTTTCACAATAATCAAGCAGACCGTCGATTGCTTTGGCTGAAGCAAAATCAATAATAACATCTGCTTTGACATTGCAGTCATTAAGATTGGAAAAAACCGGATATGAATTATGTCCGTCGTCAAATACATCTATACCGGCAACAATTTCAATATTATCGTCAGCAGCGGCAAGACCTGTTATTACCTGTCCCATTTTACCGTTGCATCCGTGCATTATAGCTCTGACCATTTTCAACACCTCTATAATCTTATAATATTCCGTAGTTCTTCATTGCATTCTTAAGAGTCTCAAGATTCTTAGGTTCCATAGGTGAAAGAGGCATTCTTAACGGTCCTACTTCCATTCCCATAAGATTCATGGCGTGCTTAACCGGAATCGGGTTAACCTCACAGAAAAGTGCCTTTATAAGCTCTATTGCCTCAAGCTGCTTGCGGCATGCACTCTTAACATCACCGGCAAGATAATCTGCAGCAATCTCATGTGCCTGTCTCGGAGCCACATTGGAAAGGACCGAAATCACGCCCTTGCCGCCAAGTGACATAATCGGAACGATCTGATCATCATTACCTGAATACAAATCAAGTCTGCCGTCCATTATGCTCATAAGCATTGCAACCTGTGAAAGATCTCCGGATGCTTCTTTGATACCGACTACATTGGAAGCTTCCTTACATATAGCCGCAGCAGTCTCCGGCTTGATGTTACATCCGGTTCTGCTCGGAACATTATAAAGGATAATAGGAATCTTTACTGAATCCGCAACAGCTTTAAAATGGCCTACAAGACCTGCCTGTGTTGCCTTATTATAATACGGTGTAACACAAAGAAGTGCATCTGCTCCGGCATTCTGCGCTTCCTGTGAAAGCTCTATTGCAGAACTTGTACAGTTGGAACCTGTTCCTGCAATTACCGGTATTCTGTGTTTAACCTGCTCTATACAGAACTTAATAACTTCTATATGCTCCTCTGTGGAGAGTGTCGCAGCTTCTCCTGTTGTGCCGCAGATAATAATACTATCCGTATGATTAGCTATCTGGTACTCTATTACCTCGGCAAGCTTATCATAATTAACACTTCCATCTTCATGCATAGGTGTAATAAGTGCAACACCCGCTCCTGTAAATACTGACATAATTATCCTCCTGAAATATCATATACATTATGTATTTTACGCAAAAACAGAGCCAGCAGGACGCCGGCTCATAAAGTCATACTCTTATTAAAAAGATACTTTAGTAGCTCTCCATCCTGTGATGACAGTAATATGACTCTTCATCATATTCCCAGCGGCCACAGCCTCAGGATCTGTGACGCTTCGGCACTGCTGCCTTTCATTCATGATCATCTATGCCTGACATATCACATAAATTACTAATATACAGTGCGACCTCTACTTAATGTTTCTGTTCTTGTTATTACTGACAGTTTAACATTCCTGACGATAATAGTCAATATGTTTTATTCAATCGTCAATAAATTCAATTTTGCTTACCGAAACCTCATAAGCAACTCTTTTTTCACTCTCCTCATCATTAATGCGCTTGGTATACTCACGGCTCTGGATACGTCCGTTTATCTGTATGTGTGCACCTACTTCGAAGCCCGCCGCAAAACGTGCGTTTCTCCCCCAGGCTATACATGGAATGTAATCTGATTTACCATATGGTCTGTTGACTGCAATAAGAATATCGGCAATCTCCCTTCCAAGCGGTGTCTTACGGTAAATCGGCGGCTTGCATATGTACCCGTCAAGAAAAATCTGGTTTGAACTCGTCTCCTCATCATAATCCTCAATAAACTGAAGCTCCCTGACAAAAATAGACAGCACGAGCCTGTTCTTGGTCTCTTCGTGTCTGTTGTAAGAACGGAACTGTCCCTGAGCCTCTATCATCGTGCCCCTTAAATCCACCGTTACATCAACCAGTCTCTCCGAAACCATAAGCGGAATCACATCCACACTGTTACTTAAGCGGTTTACGGAAATATCGACGGTATAAAAACCTTCTCCGTATACCTCGTGGCTGAATTTAAATTCAGAAACCACCTCACCTATAATCGTAACTTTGTTGTTTTCAATAACCTTATCAACCATTCTTCTGTTTCTCCCTTCTGTTTATTCCGCGGCATTTTATATGCCTGCGTTCGTTGCTTGATAACTTTATCAATATATAATATGCGCCATATTTCGATTTTAGCACAAAAATATTGTAAAATCAAAAATTTGTGATAAAATATTATGGTTGCATATGTGTATTTATATTATCGGAGGTTTTATATGATTACTAAACGTGAAGATGTGAGAAATATTGCTATTATTGCACATGTTGATCACGGTAAAACGACACTCGTAGATGAATTGCTGAAACAAAGCGGTACTTTCAGAGAGAACCAGGAAGTTGCCGAGCGTGTCATGGACTCAAATGATATTGAGCGTGAACGAGGCATCACCATTCTTTCAAAGAACACTGCCGTTCATTATAAAAATACCAAAATAAATATTATCGACACACCGGGCCATGCTGATTTTGGCGGAGAGGTTGAGCGTGTACTCAAGATGGTCAACGGCGTTATCCTCGTGGTAGATGCTTACGAAGGTGTTATGCCGCAGACCAAGTTCGTTCTCCAGAAAGCTCTCGACTTAGACCTTGACCTTATTGTATGTGTGAACAAAATAGACCGTCCTGAGGCAAGACCGGATGAAGTTGTGGATGAAATTCTTGAGCTTTTACTGGAACTTGATGCCAACGACAAGCAGCTTGACTGCCCGTTTATATTTGCTTCTGCAAGAGGCGGATATGCCAAATATAAAATAGAAGATGAATCGGATAACATGGTTCCTCTTTTTGAAACTATAATAAAAAATATCCCGGCTCCGGAAGGGGACCCAGAGGCACCTCTGCAGGTTCTTATCAGCACAATCGATTACAACGATTATGTTGGCCGTATCGGTGTCGGCAAGGTTGACAACGGTGTTATCAAGGTCAACCAGGAAGTTATGATTGTTAACCACCATGACCCTGACAAACACCAGCGTGTCAAGGTAACCAAATTATATGAGTTTGACGGCCTTAACAAGGTGGAAGTAAACGAAGCGACAATAGGTTCGATAGTTGCGATTTCCGGTATTACGGATATTAAGATTGGTGATACAATCTGTTCCGTTGATAACCCACAGGCAATTCCTTTCCAGAAGATCTCCGAGCCGACTATTACCATGAATTTTATGGTAAATGACTCTCCTCTTGCCGGTCAGGAAGGTAAATTCGTAACATCAAGACATCTCCGTGACAGACTTATGCGTGAACTTAATACAGATGTCAGTCTTCGTGTAGAAGAGACAGACGATATGGACAGTTTCAAAGTATCCGGACGTGGTGAGCTTCACCTTTCGGTACTTATCGAAAATATGCGCCGTGAAGGATATGAATTCGCTGTCAGCAAAGCCGAGGTTATTTATAAGACGGATGAGCGCGGCAAGAAGCTTGAGCCTATGGAAGTCGCTTACATCGATGTTCCTGATGACTGCTCCGGTACGGTAATCCAGAAGCTCAGCATGCGTAAGGGTGAGCTTAACGGCATGGCACCTCTTAACGGTGGAACCACCCGTCTTGAGTTCTCAATTCCTTCAAGAGGACTTATCGGATATACCAATGAATTTCTTACCGATACCAAGGGCAGCGGTGTAATAAATACTATTTTTGACGGATACGGACCATATAAGGGAGATATCCAGTATCGTAAGCAGGGTTCACTTATCGCATTTGAGAACGGCGAGGCCATAACCTACGGTCTGTTCAATGCCCAGGAGCGTGGTACACTTTTTATCGGACCGGGTGCCAAGGTTTATGCCGGCATGATTGTCGGACAGACAGGACGTTCCGAGGACATTGAGGTAAACGTATGCAAGACCAAGCATCTTACCAACACACGTTCTTCAAGTGCCGATGACGCACTCAGACTTGTACCGCCTAAAATAATGAGTCTTGAGCAGTCACTTGAATTTATCGATTCGGATGAACTTCTTGAAGTTACACCTAAGAATTTAAGAATCCGTAAGAAAATTCTCGATTCGACAGCCCGTTACAGAGCTAAGAAAAACGGTTAGTAGAAAATATAACAAAGCAGCTATGAATATACCGACCCCAAAAAGTTAGACCAAAAATCTAACTTTTTGGGGTCACCTCATTCATAGCTGCTTTTATTAAGCTTAGAAATTAAGATCAATTTCAATTCCTTTAAGGTCATCATTAACAAGATTATTGTCTTTGAGAATCTTATTAATCTGTTTCTGCGCTTCTTCAACGTGATCCACGCTCTTTTTCTTTATGTTGCTCTCTAACTCGATGCTGTCAGCCTTACCGACTCCGTCAAGAACTTCTTCCTGTGAATCCTTTGCTTCACTTATGGCCTCGGCCTGTTGTTCGGCCTCTTCCTTACGTTCCTTTGCTTTATCAACAAGCTCCTGCTGCTCTTCTTCCTTCTGTTTAGCCTCTTCTGCCTTCTTCTGCTCCTCTTCGAGCTTGTCATCAACATGCTCTTTGCTTTCTTCGACAAGCATACCGATGATATCTTTGCCCGCGGCATCCATTATGTCTTCGGCAGCAGCAGATGCCTTTATCATGTCCTGTGATTTAAGCCGTTCTATTTCGGAATCCGTAATAGCCATTGTATCACCTACGAAACTGTTTTCCTTTTCTTCAATAACGCCCGATATCTCACAGGCCGTCGAATTAAGCTTAAGGACTTCCTTCTGGTAATCGGTCAGCGGTATATTCTGAAGCTCACGCAGCCGTTCTATTTCCTCTTTGGAAAATGAATCATCCGACACACCCGCTCTGTTGTTCTGATATTTTTCAAGAAGCTCAAGGTCTTTTTGTTCCTGGGAATCCTGGTCTATACCGTACTTCTCTCTGACAGCCTCTTTCTCCTTGGATATATAATCGAGTCTTCCCGATAATTCACTTACATCCTCAAGGTTTCGGTTTATGTGCTCCCTGAGCTCTCCGATTCCGTTCATAGACTCTTTGTCCTTGGTCCACGCATCACTTATGAGCTTCATTGCCTGCGCTCCGGCAGACTTGCGTTTGGCGGCAATTTTCATATCGGTTTCCGATATTTTCCTTGCATTGCCGACCGCGTACGAATTGGTCTGCTCCTGAGGGAACTCCGTAACGCTCCGGTTTACATTTATGGATATTGACATATCTATCTCCGTCCTATACTGAATAATCGAATTTCTGGCCTACTTTTTTCTCGGCTTCGGTCTGCACGTTATCGCTCATGCAGAGCTGGCTCTGGTCTTTTATCTTCTGCAGCAGCTCCTCCAACGATGATGCAGTTATGGTAATCGTTTCCGTGTCGTCCGATTTCTCTAACCGCTCTTTTTCAGCTTTCTTGGCTTCTTTGCGTGCCTCGGCTTTTTTCTCGGCCTTTTTCTCCTGTGCCTTCTTCTCTATGCGTTCTTTCTGTGCAGCTGTCGATTTCTCCAGTACAGCAAAATATGTAGCCGTTCCGTTATCATTGACCTGCATTCCGTAAGTCTTTACGGACATTCCGGCTGATGCTATACTGTTACCCATCTGCGACATCTGTCCCGATGCATTGGCAATCAGGCTCTCATACTTCTTGCGGTAACTCTCATCTTCAGCCATACGCTCAATCTTGTCCTCATCGATAAGTACGACCATTCTTCCGGCCTGCGCATAACTGCCTGCCTGTGCTTTTGCCTGTTCCTTCATGTCCTCACTTACCAGTATGAAATCCATGTTACTGAACCTGGATTTAAGTGAATCATAGTACTTGGCTGCCTTATCGCTCAGCTTTACGTCTCCGATAGTGCGTCCGCTTACTTTCTTACCGGAATCCGTTTTCTTCGTATCGGCAGTGTTCTGGTATGCCGACACATTCTCTGCAACGTTTGATATATTGCTCATAATAATTCCTCCTTGAAATTCATGGCGAAGTCCGTTTCGCCTGATATATAGTATATCGGACGATACCAGGTCATATATTAGTTATTTTACACAAAGAACCGGCATCATTAAGACGCCGGTTTCCTTTGTTGATAAGTGCGATGATCATCCTCATTTTTTACAAAATTATAAATTTTCGTTCCTCAGTGTTTCTACAGGATTATCATTTCGGATTTTACCCATCGAATAAATCATTGTGGCAAAAACAACCAGAAATACACTTCCTACCGCTATGATAACGCTTTTCCACGGTATCAATACTCCGATATTCATTCCGAAGCCTATTGAACGTGCCATCATCAGGTTTATTGCAAACGATACCGGAAGCCCCAGCGCCACGCCTTTAATACCGTAGAGAATGCACTCGTAATCCATCATGCGGTAAAAACCTTTTTTCGTCATACCGACTGATTTCAGCATTGCAAACTCGCGTCTTCTCAGCATCACGTTTGTCGATATCGTATTAAACACATTGGCAAGTGCTATAAGTGATATCAACACGATAAATCCCATTGAAAAAACTTTAATGACAATTGTCATAGCCTTTGTTACTGCCACCGACTCAGCATAATCATATGCCCTGTAGCTTGAAAGTCCCTGTGCATCGAGCAGGTCGCACATTTTATCATATGAAGCCTTATGGTTATCAGATTTAATATAATAGTTTAACTGCTGCATCTCATCGGGAATCACCTTATCCCGCACGCTGAAAGGATACATCACGATAGGATATGGTATACCGTCCGTAGCTATCCCCATAGTGGTCTCATCGGCCGATGTTCCTATGTTCAAGGTTACGGTATTCAGCCCGTTACCGGCTTTAAGGTTTAATTTGTCCGTATTGAACAGTTCAAGCCTGTAATATTTTTTGGAATATATCGTGATGTCATTGTACATGACACCAACCGGATCATCCGTATTCATATATATGTTTTCATCCAGGTTCATCTGTTTAAGGTAGTTTCTGTAATCCGAATCCTTGACAAAGCGTATCCCGACATTCCATCTTGTAACATTGCCGTCCATAATATCAAGCACCTTCTGTGATATCAGTGATTCGTCCACATCAAACATATAATCGTTTACATTATATATATATGTTACATCCGTCACATCCTGCACGTTCTCAAGCAGCTTTTCAATACTGTCTTTGTCATTGCCATCCTTATTAAGAGTGTCCTGCGTGACATAGTATGATATATCATAGTTATTTGTTGCGCTCGTCACATCGATGCCCTTCATAAGATAATTGCAGAATCCTGATGCCGATATAAAAAGGACTATACTCATAAAAAGAGAAAGAACGGTTGCCCTGTATTTTCTGCGGTTTCTTTTGAAATTCTTGGATGCAAGCATACCTTCAAAACCGAATAATTTATATGTGAGCTTTGATGTTTTTATCTTATTTTTTCTGATGCTGACATCGCCGGTCTGTCTTATCGCCTCAATCGCAGGCTTGCGTGCCGCCCTTGCGGCCGGTATGTTAGCAGATATCATAACCGTCACAAAACATATGACTGCCGCTGCAACAAGTGCCTGCCATGTAATGTGAAGTCCGAATACAACATCAACCTTATTTACAACCATCATCCCGAAGAATTTCCCGGTAAACTTAAATGTTATGAACATACCGAGTATTCCGGCTCCGATTCCCACGGGAATACCGATGATGCCAAGAAGCATTCCCTCGTATATTACGCTGTGGCGCATCTGTCTTTTGGTTGCTCCGACCGATTTAAGGATTCCAAACTGTCTGGTCCTTTCACTTACCGATATCGAAAATGCATTATATATAAGCGATACCGACCCGAACATTATAAGCAGCATAAGAATGCCTGCAAAAGAATACAACACTTTGTTAAATACTATATTTGATGATACTCCGGAAAATCTTAAATAATCCGAATTATATTCCGTGCTTTCTCCGTCCGGATTCAATCTTTGTGCAACTGTATATATTTTTCCCGCTTTTTTCGTCTTATAAAAGACATCATAAACGGCAGTATCGCTGCCGTCACCAACAGTGAGAGCAGTGTAACCGGGAGCGGAGTACGGCTCGAATGACGGTCTTTCATAGAATCCGACGATTGTATATTCTCTTGTCCCGGTATTAATAAGCTTCTCTTCATTATCTTTCACATCTCCTTCTTCAGTTCCATAATAGCCGTCCCTCTGTGATAAAATCTTTCCATCGTAACTTCTCTGTCCTGCATCAAAAGTGATTTTATCTCCTTTGTTGTAATCTTTGACTCCTCCGTTGGTGATAAGATGCTTCGGAAGGATAATCTCATCTGAATTCTGCGGCATTCTTCCTTCTATCAGATTAACCGCCACGATATCGGTAAAATTACCGCTCATTCCGCCTATATACAGATACGGCTTGTATTCATTGCTGCTTCCAATAACAGCATAACCCATGTCCTCAAGATATGCCGTTGCGCTTACGTCCTCATCGGAACGGATTTCTTTGTACTTATCACTGTCGGCCGTCATGTATCTGGCATACCATGACCCGTCCGTCTGTTCGCAGCATTTCTTCATATATTCCTGTATACTTGTGATACTCGTCGTCACAGCCGTGAACATTGCTGCCGAAAGCACAATTCCTATAATCGTCACAAATGTTCTCATACGGTTGCGACCGAGTGCCTTTCGCGTGACTTTATTAAGAATGTTCATCGTCTGATCACCTCATCCCTGGTGATGCGTCCATCTTCGATGGCTATGATTCTGTCCGCCTGCAACGCGATGTTCTCGTCATGCGTGATTACTATAAGCGTCTGATCATATTTTTTATTGGATAATTTCAAAAGATCAACTATTTCCTGGCTGTTCTTTGAATCCAGATTTCCGGTAGGTTCATCCGCAAGTACAACCGCAGGCGAATTCATAAGTGCCCTTCCGATTGAAACTCTCTGCTGCTGTCCGCCCGAAAGCTGGTTTGGCAGGTGTTTCTCCCGTCCTTTCAGTTTAAGAATATCAAGAAGTTCCTCCAGACGTTCTTTATTAACTTTACGTCCGTCAAGCAGCACCGGAAGGGTAATGTTCTCCGTAACATCGAGAACCGGTATAAGATTATAGAACTGATATATCAGTCCTACCTGTCTTCTTCTGAATACTGCCAGCTGTTCTTCATTCTGTGCATACACGTCCTGCCCGTCCATATAGACTTTACCGCTTGTCGGTACATCTACACCGCCGAGAATATGAAGAAGTGTGGATTTTCCCGAACCGGACGGCCCGATTATTGCCACAAACTGCCCCTTTTCCACTCCGAACGATACATTATCCAAAGCTTTTACCTGATTGTCGCCCTTACCGTATACCTTGGATAAATTCTCAACTTTTAATATTTCCATCCTGCTATCTCCTTTTGCCCATATTTAAAAAAATAGTTCTGTAACTCGTTTACAATAGGCATTGTATCACCACAGGATGACTGCCCCGTGACTTAATTATTACAAAAATGTCACTTTCATGTTATATTGTCGATTTGTAGAATTTGATTTCAAAAGAAGCTCCGCCGTCCCTGTTATTGTAAGCCCGTACAGTTCCTCCATGCCCCGTAACGATCATTCTTGCAAGCGCAAGTCCTATCCCGAAACTCTGGGATGTGGAATTGCGGCCTTTATAAAAGCGTTTAAATATATTCGGAAGGTCTTCTTCTGCGATGCCGCCTCCGGTATCAGATATTATTATTGCAGTGTATACCGCATTTTCTTCCACATGGGTATTGATAACGCCTCCATCCGGCGTATGTTCCATGCAATTCTTATATATGTTTCCGACTGCTTCGTTCATCCATGGCATATCACACTCCAGTACGGCATCAGTATCGCCGTCCACTGTGAATTTCTGATTTCTGATATCCATAAGCACAGAAACCGGCTCCCACGCTTTATGAATGATTTCAGATATTTTTTCTTTCTTTTTGTCAAAAACAACATATCCTGCATCCAGGCGCGAAATCTTAAGCAATGTGTTGATAAGCCAGTCTATTCTCTCAAGCAGGCCGGAAAGCTCCTTGGTATAACGGAGTCTGTCCTCATCGGGCAGTTCCGGCTCTGAAAGGAGTTCGGTTATTATATTTATGGAGGTGAGCGGTGTACGTATCTGATGTGATATATCCGCAATTGAATCCGCAAGATATTTTTTATCCTGCGCAAGATGGTCTGCCTGTTCCCTGAGGCGCACGGTCATCTTATAGATTTCGCTGTAAAGGATTCCGAGTTCTCCCTCGTTGAACCGGGCCAGGTCAAATCCGGAGCAGTCATAAAGTATTCTGTCTATTTCCATGCTAAGGTCAGCAATTTTCCGGTATCTTAAGTTCGTAGTTATGAAATGCATTCCGGAATACAAAACGCCTGCCGCGGCAACGGCAATTCCGCATTTTAGATTAAATGCGAATGCCGCTCCCGTTGCAAGCGCTGCAAGTACAACCCATATTATTATGTTTTTTCTGATTTCGGGATTCTTCATAATACCCATATCATTCTCCTGCCTTGTATCCCATGCCGCGGACAGTCTTTATTATCTGCGGATTCTGCGGGTCATCTTCTATTTTGTCGCGCAGGCGCTTTATATAGACTGTCAGTGTATTGTCATTCACATATTCGCCCGCTATATCCCAGATTTCTTCAAGAAGCCTGTTTCTTGAAAGCACTGCACCCATATTGTTGAAAAAAATAAGTAAAAGTCTGTATTCAAGTGCCGACAGATACAAATCCTTGCCATCCTTGAGTGCTATTCCTTTCACAGTATCAACTGTGATACCGCTGTATGTTATTGTCTGAGTACGGTTCCTGCGCCTTTGCGCATTCTTTATACGCGATACCAGTTCACGCGGTCTGAACGGTTTGGCCACATAGTCATCCGCACCGGCATCAAAGCCGGCAACGACGCTGTATTCATCACCGGATGCCGTCAGGAATATGACCGGTATATCACTTTCTGATTTTATTCTGTGACATATTACAAAACCATTTCCGTCGGCTAACGATACATCCAGCAGGACAAGATCGTATGTCCCGTGATCAAGCATTTCAAATGCTTTCTTCTGACCGTCGGCACAGTCGACTTCGAATCCCTCTTTAGCAAGGAATGTCTGTAAATTGGCTGTTATATCGGCATCGTCTTCAACAAGAAGAATTTTATTCATTGATATTATTCCTTTTACGTCTTATAACAAAAACTGTCGCTGCAATAACACCGGCAAGAAGTATTGCGACCGCAGTAATAAGGAGACCTTTCGGGAATGTTTTGCTTTTTATTGCGTCATCCGTCCGGGCGGCTGATTCCGTCTCTGTTTCGGTTTCTGCCTCTGTCACGGTCTCTGCTTCGGTTTCCGTCTCTGTTTCCGGCTCAGTCTCTGCGGCTGTGGTCGCTTCTTCTGTCTGTTCAACAGTCGTCTCTTCTACCGGTGCCGGAACAGGCGCAGGTGCTTCGGTCTGTACCGGAGTTGTATTCGTCTGTGATGTCTGTCCGTTATCATTGGTAATGGTTATCCCTGTATTAATTCCGTTATAAACTGCCGGATATACCAATATGTCTTTGTTGGTTCCGATCACTTTATAATTATTGAGTGAATAGCTTCCGGCTGCTCCTGTTCCGTATATTCTCAGATTACATGACAATCCGTTATACGATACCGGAATATCATATGCCCCGTTCCCACTGTTGTTAATTCCTCCGAATGTGTATCCTGAAGAAAGCTGGGTTGCGGTTCCGTCGGAATATATGGCTTTAACCATGACTGTGCTCTGATTATATGAAGCGACAGCCGAAGCATTGCAGAATGTCGGATTAATTCCCGCTGCTATTGCCTTAAGTCCCGTTGCCGGCACTTTGATTGTAACGCTTCCAGCACTTCCGGTTATAACTGCTTCTCCGGCTCCTACTGCCGTGATAACACCATCGCTGCTTACATATGCCACGGATGTGTCAGATGACGAATAACTGCCCGCAGTACATCCTGTCATATTGGCACTGTAAGTACGTTCAAGAGTGATGCTGCTTCCGGCCGTCACGCCTCTTTTGGTAAGTCCGTAATATCCTGCGATTGCCGTTGCATCCGCTGCTCCGCATCTTCTCTGGTTATCTTCGCTGTGTATAAAATTGGCATCTGACGGATTGCTTAAGTAACAGTGTTCTATAATTATTCCCGGAATATTGCACTTAACCGCTTCATCAAGCATGGTATAGTAATCACGTGATGAATCCTTGGTCGATGTCCTTGTCTGGTATCCTCCGTTGGCAAGTCCCAACGCACTCACATGCGAAGCAACACTTGTACACAGATTTTTGATTGAGTCTTTGTATGCGGAATTGACCGTTCCGTATACCTGTACGCCATTGGCAGATGCATTGCTTCCGCTGTTATTATGAACCGACACGAACAGATCGGCGCAAAGCTGCTGTCCCATACGTCCTCTTGCAGCGTTGGAATTCCATTCAGCCGAGCCTCTGGTAAGGTATACCCTGACCCCGTTATATGTCTGAAGTTCCGCCTTTAAAGCTGTTGCTATATTCCAGTTCAGTGTTGCCTCATTATCATACGACGATGCGGCTCCGCCGTCATTACCGCCGTGTCCGGGGTCAACTATGATAACTATATTCCCGGCTCCGTCCTTTGCCTGTGCTCCGGTCACCGATGTAGCCAGTGCCGCAACGGATATTGCCACTCCAATGAATATTTTGTTCCAAAGTTTCAATTTAGTATCTCCTTCTTCTGCCTCTGTGTCTGCGTCTTCTGCGGTTACGTCTGTTGTTTTCTATAATGAAAAACACTATACCTATCACTACCACTACGAGAAGCACTGCAATGTATTTGATAATTTTTTTATAATCCGTGCTTTTTGACGAGGTATCGGATTTAACATCCGTCTCCGCCTGTGTATCTGATGAGGCTTTTGTCTCAAAAACTGTCGTTGCTTCCTCGGTTGGCGCCGGTGTCGTCACTTCCGGGGTATATCCCTCACTCATGCATATTCTTAACGAACCTGTCATATCCTGATATTTGACTTCAACATCCTGTATTCCGACAACCGTACTGTCAACTTTTCCCACACTGTCCGGCTTAACCTTGACCGAACTTCCGTCGCTGTATGAAACAAATGCAATTACATCCGATGATTTAAATCCTGCAAGTTCCTGCGGTGTTGAATAAAATGTAGGATCTATTCCTCCGGTAAGGGCAACCGGTTCTTCAGCTGGAACAACTACAGTACAATATCCGCTTGTTCCGTCAGAAAGTTTGTATACAAGGTTGGTGGTTCCTGATCCGGTCATTACCGCAACACCGTTTTCATCAACGGATGCCACATTTTTATCAATTGAGTACCATGAAATTCCATTGGTATCTCCTGAAGGAACAGAAAGGGTAAGGCCATATCCTTTCTGAAGCGTAACGGATGTATTGCTGTCTGCTTCAGCGGTTCTTGGTTTTAAATTGTAATATGTTACCACCGCCTTAGCATCGGCCTGTCCCATTTTAGCTGCCATTTCTTCATTAACCGAACCGTCGGTATTACAAAGCATAGCTTCGTCTGTCGGGTTGCTCAAAAAACAGTGTTCAACTATTATCGATGGAATACCTGCACGGACGCCTTCCGCAATAAGTGTATAATAGTCCTCATAATCAAAACCTGTTGATGTACGCGTCTGCACGCCTCCGTTCTTAAGCCCGAGTGATGAGAGATTCTCTGTTATAAGGCTGCACATATCATTGGTAGCTTCACTGTAATAAGAATTAAGCGAACGATATGCAATGCATCCCGAATTCGTTGCCGAACCACTGTTATTGTGAATACTGATAAGAAAATCAGCCTTCAATGCGGATGCGATCATAGCTCTTCCGGTATTGGTCATCCATTCATCCGATGTACGCGTAAGATATACTTTCACTCCGTCGTATTTACATAACTCTTCACGCATCGCCTTTGCAATCGCAAGGTTACAGTCCTTCTCATAGGTTCCCGTAGTGGTTGCAATCGAACCCGGATCGTCCTGTCCATGACCCGGATCAATTACTATAACCACATCTCCGTCAGCATCCTTAGCGGATGCTTTGTTTACCATAAATGGCAATGTTAATGCCGCGCTGATGCATATAACGGCAGCCATTATTATTTTCTTCATCTTAATGTTCCTCCATATTTATAAATGCCTGTATAAGAACCGTTTAATAAATCCCATATTGCCTTTCATGCGCTTTCTTATTGATGCAATCACATGTACGGCCTGATTTCTGTCATCCGCCGTTATATTCTCATTTGAGTATGTGACTTTATCATATAATTCCGCCATCCGTTCTGCCTCTGATGCTGCCACAAAAGGACATTCCTTGGCAACAATGCGGGCAAATTCCGTCTGCGGCATTGTGTCGGCACATTTAAGTCCAAAGTGTTTTAAGATATTGGTATATTCTCTGTAAATCGTCATAACACTCTGAGGGTAAAGCGATTCATCAGTGCTATTATACATTCTATCTCTGATTATTACCATCTTTTTATTATGTATTACACTGATAAATATTACCAATGCCGATATGACCGCCGCTAATGCAGCAAGAATTATCACTCTTTCGGCTGTTTTGGAAAGTTTGAACTTCTTACCACCCATGCTGCTGTCATTATTATAAGTTCTGTTTTCTTCAGACGGTTTTGTATTTCTTTCAGCAGGCGCGGTAGTCTCTCCTGCCGTGGTCTGTGTCTCTTTCTGATCTGCGGTAGTTTCGGCCGGTGTCGTATTTTCAGGTTTGGTTTCCCCAGACACGTTTGCCGGCACATTATAATTTCCCGGTGTCACATCAAGATCCAACCATCCTATCCCGTCAACATAATACTGCACCCACGCATGCGCAGCTGAATCAGCCACGGATATCCTGACATTGTCTTTATCTGCAAAGAACTGTTCTCCGTTATTTACTTTATATTCCGTATATGATGTACTTCCGTCCGCATTATGTCCGGCAGATGTGTCAAATGAATATCCTTCAACATATCTTGCGGGAACTCCGGCACTTCTCAACATCATAACCGCCGCCGTTGCAAAATACGTACAATATCCCTGGTGCGTCTTATCTATGAAATATTCCACAAAATCTTCGCCATCAGGCAATGCTCCCGGGCTGACGGTGTATGTGCAGTTATCTGCCAGATATTTTCTTACCGCGCATGCAAGAGTATATCTGCCGGCGGAACTTTCAATGTTGTACCCGCCCCAGTCTTTGCGGAATTTATCTTTCATTGCCTGCGTGGTATTAACGTCAAGATACCTGTCATAAACCATGTCACGATAGCTTTCTTCGAATTCTTTTATCGGTTCATAATCGGAATCCGCCTGCACATCCGACGAACTGATTCCGGCGTCAAGTCCGGCATATGTCTCTTCATCTATATGGATAAAGGTCGTACTAAAAGGATACTCTGCAATGCCGTATCCCTCTGTTGCCGTCATTGAAAACCCCATACCCTGTGCCGGGTGCGACGGAATAAATACATACCTGGTCTCTCCGGCTGTATATTCAATATTCATTCCTGTTTCATATGCTTTAATTTGTCCGTTTCGCGCAAGCAGGTTCAATGTCCGGTATGAAAGATCAGACACTATACCCGGTGCCTCACTCTTTTCCTCAGCCCAGTCAGGCTCAGCCCACCTGTCTTTCTTATAATCGGCACCTATATATCCTCTGATATATATTTTTCCCTGTACAACGGGCATATTTACTTCAAGCACTTCTTTACCTGAAAACTCCAGTTTATCAACATGTCCAAGTTCTCCGGCGCCTATCTCGCTGCTGCCTCCTGATGCTATTCCGACTCCTGCTCCCGGGATTGTTCCGTCCCACGGAAGAAGTTCTCCCACAAAATCTATGATTTTATTAATTGTAAGCTCGCCGTTCTGAAACTGATTATACATTTCTTCACCGCGTGAATACACATCATTAAAATATTGCGGTTTCTCGTAATCATCCTTCGGTTTGACAGCCGATATTATCATTGTTACGGCAATTATTGCCGCTGTGCATACAATACATGCTGTCTGTACCCAGAAATACCGGATTTTATCCTTTGACTTACCCCATGATGCCAATATCATAATGAGTAATGATACACTGTATGCAATACCGATGACAATTCCCGCAACACTTGCCTTGTCCATTATGGCCGCAAGCACGGTAAAGGCAAGTGATATCACCATAGGTATGACTGCCATCCGTTTATGTGTGAAACAGAATGCATACAATGCTCCGATAAGGCATAGTGCCATGTTAATCGCAAGATCCGGATTGGCTTCTTTCATTAACCTTAATGACATATCTATAAAATACATCTCTGTTTCAAAAAAACCCGCCATATCATTTATAACAGCATTTATAAACTCTGCCGTTCCGCCCATAACAGCTTCCCTGGCTATCCAGAATACAATGCCGCCGGCAGCGATTATTCCGATCCATGCAATCCACTGACGTTTAATAAATACGAACAATGCCGACATCACAAGCGAGATTACAACGGCGAATATAACTCCGGATGCCATCTCTATGGACACATAACGGTCAAACTGCAGAAAAAGTACCATAAGAAGGTTCAAAAGTCCTATGAACATCAGTATTGATGTAGAGATAAAAAATTTGATTTTATTATCTGTCTGATTCATAAACACCCTCCCTCTGCATAACAAATTTTACGGGGATACGTTCTGCATCCTTGTCGCGTGGCGTCATATAGTACACTATATTGTTTTCACTCAGCAGTGCCATATTTTTTACCGCTTCCGCACTGTATACCGGCGACACATAGAATATACGCCTTCTGTCATTAGTATTGTGTGCATAATAATTAACGGCACATGAATTTTCATTATCATATGGTCTGATCGTATAAATCTGCGCAAACATTCCGTTAATGTCATTATCCGTCTCTATTCTGGTACTGTTAAATCCATCCTTCATATAACAGGCATTAAAGCCAAATCCTCTGGCTGTAAGTACATTTACAAGGCTGTAAAGCATATCATACATCTCGTCCATCACGCGCCTGTTTTTACGCTTTGGCAGGTCTGTCTTAAAAATGTCGATTATGACGGTATCATTATCTGTCAGTGCAAGGCCATATTCCTTCACCATAAGTTCCGATTTCTTGGAGCTTAATTTCCAATGGATATTGCGTATCCTGTCGCCTCCAACGTATTCACGGATTGCGAATATTTCCGTAGGGTCATTGCCCGCTTTTACGGTTGAATACAATGCATCCTCGCCCTCTCCCACTGATGCCGATACTTTGTCAAGCATATGGCTTTCCGGAATTTTCGGAAGCACCACAACAGTTAAATTCTGTTTTAATTTCTTTCTGACACGAAAAATACGCAGGAAATCATATACATAAACTCCGGCCATGCTGACACCGAGAATCTCACAGTGTGGACATTTGATTTCAAACTGCCTCACTACAGATTGTCTCGGCGGGCACATGGCTGTAATTCTGTGTTTTACTGATTTACTGCGTTTCTTTCCTTTATTTATGCCTGTAACTGTCAGTTTAACCTTACATGAGGTAAGCACCAACGGAGAGTTATTGGTTATTTCTATTCCTATTGCGCACTTTTCACCACGGTATGCCACTGCATTGTCCTGTGTGAATACAGCATTTATTCCGCACCGGAGTACAATAACTGTAATAAGTGATACAACAGATGTGACAATAAACACTGCGTCAATTATAAAAGCAATATATGTATCAATAAATACATTTCCGGCATATACCGCCGCTGATAATATCAGATAAATCAAAATATGCAGAAACATGTATTACTACCTCATGGCTCTCGGAACCGGTACCGTACGGAAAATATTGTCAATTACTTCATCGATTGTCACCGAGGAGATTTTAGCTCTCGGATTCAGTATTATCCTGTGTCCGGCTACATCCTTAAATATGCTCTGCACATCCTCCGGCGTAACATATGTCCTTCCCGATATATAAGCCCTGGCTTTGGACATTCCGGCAAGGGCTATCGATCCTCTCGGGCTCACACCAAGCTCTATAAGCGGATTCTGCCTTGTCGCAAAACTCAGCATGGTTATATACTCTATGATCGCATCATCCATATGCAGATTATCGGTTTCCGCCTGCATCATGACTATGTCTTTGCCATCCACCACCTGCTTTACATCATTAAGCGGGTTGGCTCCCTGTCTGTCTTTAAGAATCGCAATTTCACTTGCCGGATCCGGATATCCCATTGACAGTTTGATCATAAAACGGTCAAGCTGGGATTCAGGCAGCATCTGTGTTCCGGCCGAACCGACCGGGTTCTGTGTTGCTATTACAGTAAACGGTTTCGGAAGTATCCTCGTAACACCGTCAACAGTAACCTGACCCTCTTCCATTGCCTCAAGGAGTGCGGACTGTGTCTTTGATGACGTTCTGTTAATCTCATCCGCGAGAAACAGATTACACATTACAGCCCCTTCCTTAAATTCAAATTCCTGGGTTTTGGCGTTATACATTGAAAATCCTATTACATCGGACGGAAGTACATCTGTCGTAAACTGCATTCTGTTCTGTTTAAGTGCCATGGACTTAGAGAATGCAAGCGCAAGCGTTGTCTTGCCCACACCCGGTATATCTTCCATAAGTATATGTCCCTTCGCAAGAACAGCCATCATAACCTTCTCTATGATCTCATCCTTGCCTTTTACCGCTTTTCTGACCTCCTGCATTACTGAAAGTGCTTTTTCGTAACTCATATTAACCCTCCTGATATTATGTCATTAATCTTCTACGTTAGATTTAATGTCCGCTATAAGCCATTTACCGTCAACATTAACAAAATAATACGTCTGGTCATTATGTTCCGTCCTTGTATCCCCGGTAGCCGTAAGATACATTGACTTGTCAAAAATAACCCTGCATGAAAAACATACATCACTGTAAGGTGTATAATCTTCTACCGATACATTGTTAAATTCAGGTGTATTATGCCTGCTGTACATCCACATATCACCCTGTCTGTACTGTTCCGCAAGATCAATGTAATATGATCCCTGTGGAAAATATATCTGAAGGCATGCAGTACTTTCTCCGCATCCTGCAAGGTCGCGCGAGAAGAAATTAGAGTATGCCTTTGCTGCCGTAACCGCATAATCCGATAATTCGGCAGGAATCTGTGTCGTAACATATCCTACATTAATATTCGAATAATCCGTGTACGAGGAAACATCAATGTTATTTCCCGACGCATCCGCAACCCGGATATCCGGATTGCTGACAAGTCCCTTAACCTCATAAGTGACTGTCTTTGGAACTTCAACATATTCCGCTACATATTTCATGCCTTCCATGTCAACAGGCTCACCCACCTGCTCATCACTTCCGAGTTCGATTCCGTTTACCGTTACTTTGTAAATTGACGGTACTGTTATTTTTACATTAACAGCACCCGAGGCAGCTTCTGCGCTCACCGATGCCACTTTCCAGTCGGAAATGGAAAGTATGCCCATTATTTTACGCTCATTGTCAGCCGTTATAACTGCTTCACATACTTCTTTCTTATCATCCATGATTTCGTATACCATCTTATATGTTGAAGACGATTTAACTTTATAAGTAAGTTCCTTGCCCTTAACCTCATCGGCAAACGTATCCGGAAGACCTGCTTCCGGCTCAAATTTGCTGCCTCCATCCGTCTTTACGGATGATACATCACCTGATTCAAGGTTCTTGATAAGGTCTTCAACCACATATGCCGGCTGCGCCTTCTCATATTTCTTCATTGTGTTCCACACATATATTATGAGCACCATGACCAATACAAGAAGAACTCCCATATATATGCCGTATCCCAGCCAGAATTTGCTTTTTTTCCTGATTTTGACTTTCTTGTCTGTCATATGCCCTCCTACTTAACAACAAAAGCTGTCGGCAGTTTCCATGAAGATGTTGAATAATATAATGTAACGCTCGTCATCTCATACTGTCCGTTATAATACATTGATGAAGAACTTCCGCCATCAAGGTTAGCTGCATTAACCGCACCGTATTCCTGCATAACACTTATGAGGTCGGCTGCCGTCGCTCCTATGTGGCCTTCATGTCCTCTTCCGTCTGTTACAAAAAGGATTACCGCACCGTCTTTACGCTGGCCTATTACGGTTCTCGGATTGGCACCGCTTCCGTTTCCGTTAATCGGTGTCGCTTCTCCGTTAATAATAAGTTTGGTAAAGTGGTTCGTGTCTCCGTCATCTATATCCTTGAAACTTACCGCATCGCGTATGTTATTTTCTTTGACAAGGCTCTCAACCTGCTCCGAAGACATATTTCCGATATCTTTTATTACAAGAATGTTATCTGTGTTGAAACCTACCATAACATCTCCCGGCTGTGGGATATTATACTGAATCTCGCCATTGCATACGACAAGTCCCTTTGGTTTGCCGCCCCAGTTTCCATCTGAAAAATATTCACCGCCGTTGATTCCGGCAATTGCTCCGGCATTGTTCACCAATGTGTCAAGTGTGTCACCGGACTTGCTCTTATTGTCGTCAGACCAAGGATAAATTGTAGCCACACTCAGTTTGGAAGGATCCTTAATAATCATGACCTTGCCCATGTATGAACGTCCCGTTATATTCTCAATCCTGATACCGTTCTCATCGAACTCCTCAGTTTCACTGTTATTATCATCCGGCTTATCATTATTTTTCTTATCATTTATGTTAATAAGCGACGTATCGACATCATTATCAAGATGTCCCATTGAATTATTACCGGTTATCTTAAGTATTTCATCCTTGCTGAAATACCATCCCGCAAGAAATTTCATGGCACCCGTTTCAAGAACGGTTCCCACAAAAAGATCTCTCGCCGCCGTTGAAGGGCCGTGGCAGAATACCCACATTGCGGAATAAAGTGCCGCAAATATCATTACAATTGTCGATATAAAAACCGTAAATACACGGCCGATTATCCTGGTTACTTTTTTTGATTTTTTGACTTCAGCCATTAGTTCTCCTCCCTGGTGTTCTTCTTTGTTCCCTTGAACACCCATCGTCTCTGTATCTGGAAGCTGAGCAGAAACAATATTATGTCAACTGCTATTTTAATCAGTGATGTCAATACATCCCTGGTCTTTAGTACATATGAAATCAGATTGACAAGTCCGTATGAAACTCCCGCCTGGCATATGCACAGTGCATAGTACTTAGGCATGGACCGGCTTACCGGCTCATCTGATTCAAACACTGCTTTTCTGTTAAACATATAATTGAACAGGGAGGACACAATTCTCGCGCCGGCTGTTGCTATAAGGATTTTGAGCCAGTGTTCAAGCCGGTCGCCTATTATCAGTTCCAATGCAAGAAACAGCACATAATCTATCACAAATGACATTATCGAACTGAATACAAACTTCAGGATAACCATATATATTTTAAATGAGTCCCTTATCGGATGAAAATGCGTCGTAGCATTATCTTCGATATATACAGTTTCTATGGTTACCTCGCTAAAAGGCACTCCGCTCTTATTCATCTCAAGCAGCACCTGCGTTTCATATTCAAAGCGCTCGCCTTTAATATCCGCCATAAACCGAAGATATTGTGCCGGAATTGCCCTTAGTCCCGTCTGCGTGTCACTTATTCTGATCCCGCATGCAAATCTGAAAACAAAACGTGTTATATTATTACCTATTTTACTCTTGGGCGGAACATTGCTTCCCGAAAAATCACGGCATCCGAGTATTACTTCACCACGCTCTGCCATAGCCTCACAGCACGCTTTAATGTCCTGCGGACGGTGCTGGTTATCACCGTCCACGGTAACTACGCCGTCTATGTCTTTTCTGTTGGCAATACAATATTCAAAAGCCGTCTTCAGGGCACGACCCTTGCCACGATTCACATCATGGCGGAGTACGGTAACCTGCGCAAGCGCCTCAGCTTCTTTAAATGGTTCAAGATGGGCGTCATCGCTTCCGTCATTGACAATTATGATATCATCGAAACCTTCTTTTACAAGTCCGTTAACGACAAGCATCAGCTTCTCATCCGGATTGAGTGAAGGCAATATAACACTAATCTGCACTTTGTCTCTCCTGTGATTATTTCGCAAGATGAGCAAGTCTTTCTTTAACCTGCTGCATCATAAGCGTATATTTCTCAAGTTTGTCTTTCTCTTCCTGAATCTTGGCTGCCGGAGCCTTCGATACGAATTTCTCATTGCCAAGCATTCCGTTTACACGCTTAAGCTCACCTTCAAGGCGCTTTTCTTCTGACTTAAGCCTCTCGATTTCCTTCTCAATATCAACAAGTTCGGCAAAAGGAATGTATAATGATGCCTTAGGTATAAGCACAGCAACCGCATCATCATCAATACCGCTCTTATCGGACTGTATCGTCACATCTGATGCATATGCAAGTGTGGTAAAGAATACCTTGCCCTTGAGGAATATATCAGCAACCGCATCATCCTGTGTTACTACATAAACTTTAGCTTTACGGCTCGGAGGTACATTCATTCCGGTACGGGTATTACGGATTCCTCTTACTGCTTCTTTGATCGTCTCTACCGCTTTCTCTTCATCCTTAAAGTTCCATTCGTCCTTGAATACCGGCCACGAAGATATCATTATTGATTCCTCATCCGAAAGGTTACAGAAAATCTCTTCGGTAATAAACGGCATATAAGGGTGAAGAAGTTTAAGCGAATTTATGAGTACTGTCTTAAGCGTCCACAATGCTGCTGCCTTGGTATCGTCCTCATCATTGTAAAGACGCGGCTTAACCATCTCTATATACCAGTCGCAGAACTCTTCCCAGATGAAATCATATATCTTGGATACCGCAACACCGAGGTCATAATTCTCCATGTTATCGGTTACTTCGGCTGCAAGTGTATTAACCTTGGAAAGTATCCACTTATCGGCATCCGTAAGCTTATCAAGTGATACATCTTTAACTTCTGCTTTATCAAGGTTCATCATGATGAATCTCGATGCATTCCATACTTTATTGGCGAAATTACGGCTGGATTCAACTCTTTCCCAGTAGAATCTCATATCATTGCCCGGTGCGTTTCCGGTTACAAGTGTAAGTCTTAATGCATCCGCGCCGTACTTGTCTATTACCTCAAGCGGATCGATTCCGTTACCGAGTGATTTACTCATCTTACGTCCCTGTGAATCCCTTACAAGTCCGTGAATAAGCACTGTGTTAAACGGAGCTTTGCCGGTATGCTCTATTCCAGAGAACATCATTCTTATTACCCAGAAAAGAATGATATCATATCCGGTAACAAGTGTGCTTGTCGGATAGAAATACTCAAAATCTTCTGTCTTATCAGGCCATCCGAGTGTGGAGAAAGGCCAGAGTGCAGATGAGAACCATGTATCAAGTGTATCCGGATCCTGACGCATAGGCTTGCCGCACTTCGGACATACCGGGGCAGCATCCTTGGTTACAACGGTTTCATTGCAGTCATCACAATAAAATGCCGGGATTCTGTGTCCCCACCAGAGCTGTCTTGATATACACCAGTCTTTGATGTTCTCAAGCCAGTGATAATATGTCTTGTCAAAATGTTCCGGCACAAACTTCGTCTCTTTGGACTTAACAGCTTCGATTGCAGGCTTTGCAAGATCTTCCATCTTAACGAACCACTGAAGTGACACTCTCGGCTCAACAGTTGTATGGCATCTGTAACATGTGCCTACATTATGGCTGTAATCTTCTATCTCCACAAGTGCGCCTTCAGCCTTAAGATCTTCCACTATGGCCTTTCTCGCCTCGTATCTGTCCATTCCGGCATACTTAGGATAATCGTCAACAATCTTCGCATCATCCGTAAGTACATTGATCACCGCAAGATTATGTCTTAATCCTACCTCGAAATCGTTAGGGTCATGTGCAGGTGTGATTTTAACAACACCCGTACCAAATTCCATATCAACATAACTGTCGGCAATTATCGGTATCTCTCTGTGAACTATAGGAAGAATTACCGTCTTGCCTACGTAATCCTTATATCTGTCATCATCAGGGTTAACTGCCACAGCAGTATCTCCGAGCATTGTCTCCGGTCTTGTGGTAGCCATCTCTATATATCCGCTGCCATCGGAAAGCGGATAACGCAGATGCCAGAAATGTCCTGCCTGCTCCTCATACTCAACCTCAGCATCCGAGAGAGATGTATGACAGCAAGGACACCAGTTGATAATTCTCTTGCCTCTGTATATAAGTCCCTTGTTATAGAGATTTACGAATACTTCTTTAACTGCTTTGGAACATCCCTCGTCCATTGTGAAACGCTCTCTGTCCCAATCTGCGGATGAACCCATTTTCTTAAGCTGGCTTACTATTCTTCCGCCGTATTCCTTCTTCCAGTCCCAGACTCTTTCAAGGAATTTCTCCCTGCCAAGCGATTCCTTCGTCAGACCTTCTTTAGCAATGGCTTCAACAACCTTAACCTCAGTCGCTATTGATGCATGGTCGGTTCCCGGAACCCACAAAGCCTCATATCCCTGCATTCTCTTAAATCTGATGAGGATATCCTGGAGTGTATTGTCGAGTGCATGTCCCATATGGAGCTGGCCCGTAATGTTTGGCGGCGGCATAACGATTGTGAACGGTTTCTTCGATCTGTCAGGCTCTGCATGGAAATATTTATGCTCAAGCCATTTCTCATAAATGCGTCCTTCTATCTCGGAAGGGTTGTAATTTTTGTCAAGTTCCTTACTCATAAAACTTTCTGTTCCTTTCTGTCTGTATAAAATATTAATCATAGGAATCAACTATATCCATTATTTTGTCCGCACTTTCGGGATGCTTCCTGACCATATCCATCACTGATGACTTGGCACTCTCGATGCGGCCCATATTGTAATCTATCCTGTCACGCAGTTTCTGCCTGTCGGAATTAATTTTATTGCGCACAGCCTTCATCTCATCCGGATTGATCAATGCGTCTAACTGTGTGCTCCATATTCCCGCATCATACAGGTTAAGCTCAGCCAGAAGAGCGGCCATCCTGTGCGATGCTTCATCAAGTTCCTTCTCCGAATCACGGTATTTTTCTTCTTTGTGCCGCTCCTCAAGATAGGCTTCATAATTGCGGCCCAGCTCGTAGGAGTTCCTGACTCGGAATTTATCATAGCGGTACTCGATGCTGTTAATCGAATTGACGTATTTTATCTTGGTCTTATTAAGAAGCGTAATGGCTCTTGACAGCTTCTTCTCGGCCAGTTTTTCTCTGTATGCGCACCGCCTGAACATAAAAAACACCAGCAGCACATACACCGTCACAAGGGCAAGAACTATCATATACAGCACTGTGCCGTTCTCGCCTTTAAGCTGGCCCGATGCAAAAAATACTATAAATACACCGATAATCCCAAGTAATGATACTATTGAAATATTGCGGATATTGGCCCGGCGCATCCCGGCATTCTCTATCTCTTCCTTGAGGCTCATCTTCTCAGCCTCCAGCACCCGCATGTCATGCTTGACGGCGTTACAGTATTTCTCGTCATTCTGCAGATTACTCAATGCCTGCGGAAATTCACTGTTATATCTCTCAAAAATCTCATAACTGTTTCTGGAAATTTTCGGCGGTTCCTTGCGGTATCTGCTTCGCGAACTTCTTAGCCGTACTATCTTAAGAGCCGTGTCCTTAAGTTCTCCAAGGAACTTATCATCCTGCGATTCTATAACCTGTATGTCCATCAGATGGGCACCGGCATCCTGATATTCTTCCTTGAGGTCATTAATATAATTGGATGATTCGGTCATAAGTTCGCACTGTGTCCTGACATACTGGAGCCTTGAAATCTCGTCAAAATCCCTGTCATTACGCTCACTGTCCCTACGGCGGTCAAATTCGGCCTCAATGTCCAGTTCCGGATCGAGATATATGTATTCTTCTTTCTTTTTGCGTTTTTTAATAAAATTAAACATAAAGCTTTACCCTTTGCTTAATATCATATCTGCTACCTCGCCGCAGATATATAATTACGGTACTCAAATTTCCAATTATCTATTATATCATTGACAGCGGCATTATATTCATCCGCCTGTCCGTTATCCCTTAATTCAAATGCTTTCTTAACCGCCTCATACCCGGCTTCTTCAGGAGCATGGTCCATAATTGTCTCAATCTCCCTGTATGCAGCATAACTCTGTTCGTCTTCTGAATCTGCCGGCCGCTTGCTGCCGGAAAGATACTCTGCGGCAAACGATGCCTTTAATGATTCATCATTGCTGTTAAGCGCATATGCTCTTTTGAAACATTGCACCGCATCGCCGAATTCAAACATTCCCGCATACGCCACTCCCATATTATGCCATACATTTCCGTAAAAATCATCAGAAAGATTAATATCTTTCTGTCCGTATACAATTATTTCATAATTATGCACCGCATTACTGTATCTTTTGTTGGAAAGAAAATTATCCGCACGGAGTTTCAGCCTCTCAGATGCATTCTGCGTATCAAGGCTTTCTATTGTTCCCGCAAGTGCGTCAATCTCTTCTTCCGAATAATAGTCAACATACCTTAATACAGTCATGACAAGCTCCGACAATCCTGCATTCTCCGTTATGAGAAACTCAAGCTGCTCTGCCAGTTCCTTTTCCCCCAGTTCGCCGGATATATAATCCGTCAGTCCCTCGTCAAAGAGGTCTGTTCCGATGAGATATATGTTATTGTATATGTAATAGCACAATTCTTCAAGAGAATATATGTTGACACCCATATTGTTTATATAATACGGTCTTTCTGCATATCTGGTCCTGCATAAAATAAGTCCTGCCATCTTATCATCTCCGGTTACAATAATAATTCTTCGTTGATAACTCTTCCGCTGCTTTTATAGAATTCGCCGAATCCCTTGTCCTTAACCATCATATGACATCTTGAATCACTTGTAAATGAGAATGAAATCGTAATTCTTGTTGCCTTATCCGGTCTTACAGGCAATTCCGCGAATGAAATCCTGATAAGCTGTTTTTCCCTCGCATCTATCGGTGAGAGAAATAATTCGGCCTCCTCTGCGCCGTCAAGTATGAAATCATATGAGCAGTCCGCACCGAACCAGTTTATTCCGGGTCTTACCAGCCTGAAAATCTTATCACGCCCGCGGTCCGAAATCCTGATTTCGATTCCGGTTGTTATACGTTCCTTACATGCAACGATAATATCCCGGTCAGGCGGATAATCTGCCGCGACAGCCTGATAGCATGCGCCCTTGCAATACAGGTTGTCACCTGCAAACACACGCCTTCTGTCACATATATATCCAATGAAAGACGGAGTATTAAATTCGCCGGCGAATGCCTCACCGGTGAGATAAACCGTTGATATATTATGATGTTCAAAAAGCTTTACCGCCGTTTCCTTAAGTCTGGAATCAAGATACTCCTCCGAGGCTTTATTACGCCTCATCGCATCCGTCACCTCGTCCGACATATCATCGGTATGGACCATTATTATCCTGCTGCCACGTTCATTTACCGTGTACATGCGCTTTACAATGAGTCCTTTATTACTGTAATCAAAGAGAAAAACATCATTTTTCCATAATTCATTTTTCTGGCTTATAGCATAATATATGAAACTTTCATCGTGGCCCGCAAATTCGATTGCATCATCCGGATACCCTATGCTGTTAAGTGCTTTCAAAAGCACATTAAGCACTGATATATTGTAATTCTCGAGTGTTATGCACACCCTGTCCGCCGTATCGCTTCCACCTGCCAGCTTTGCCGCCTGTATAAGATAATCGAGATATCCTGCAATCAGTCTGACCGGCATCACCGATACCTTATCCACTGTTACCGGATTCTTATCTGCAGCCTTCTTAAGAAGTCCGTCAACCGCAATAACTTCTCCGAGACTGGCCCCATGAATTGCCTCATCGCCGGCAAACCATTCATCCCTGCCTATAGTCTTTCCGACAACCGTAGGAACCCTGCACTCGGTACTGTCCGTTCCGAAATCGACCGACACCGGCTCTGCGTCTATGCAATTGTAATAACTTACCTGCGAATATTCCTCACCAAGGTCTATCCCGACGTAAAATTTCTTCTCTCTGGTATCCATCTGTCCTCCCGGCTCCTAGAGCGGTTTAAATAATTGCGGTATGATACATTCATTCACCGCATATGTGTGAATGAGTTTCTTTAGTGTCTCATTATCATGTTCCTTACGGCTTGCTATTATATCATTAATAGCTTCATACCTGCCTTTGGAACTGTACGGATTAATTCCGTTGTTGACAATACGTGCTGTTTCGGTATTGCTTTCTCCGTCTTCTTTCTCTTCGGATATATAATAATTTATGCTTTCTCCGTTAAAGAGGACAAAACTCTTAACAAAAATTCCTTCGTACACATTATTCATCTCTTCGGAAACATAACTCTTATGTTTCTTGTCATCCTCATATACATAATGGATGACAACCTTATGAGAAGGATCGGTACGGTACTCAACCATTGTTTTATCTATGATGTCGCACGGAAGTTTCACAATTGTGGATAACTGCTTGTAAAACGGGAATACATACGATCTGCGCACAAGTTCCGTGAGCAGTTCCTCCGTGAGTTCCTTCTGAAACTCGTTCAGATTCTGTATCTCCGAATAATGTTTCAGCAATGCAAGGCTGCATACTGTAGCAAGCACCTGTCCATTCTCCATTGCGGTTTCAACGGTGTCGAATACTTTTTCCGAAACATCCTCCTGTTTAACAAAATACATATATGAGAAATATGAAAGGTATGCTTCCACAATTCTTCTGTCAGGTCCTTTGGCGTAATAATCCTCAAAAATATCATGGATAAGTTCATTATTGCTGTGTGTGAACATTATCTGTGCAATAATTCTCTCTTCAAGTTCATACGCATCAACGCCCATCTCTATCGCACTTTTCCACAGAGCCACCATCTTATCTGACGTGCCGTTGTAATATCTGACAAGATATGCCGTCAACACTTCATCATAACTGCCTGCGGCATAGCAGAGGCTGCTTATATATGCCAGATCATCCTCATAAACATAATTGGCATCTTCTATAAGCCTTGAACACATTCTCATAAGCCTCTTCGGTGCAATATGCATTGCCGAATGTTTCCTTACCAGTTCAAAAGCATCCTTATCATGCCCCTGGACGATATAAATCTCGGCGACTTTGACGATATCGTCCTCCGAAAGTCCGTCCATATCAACATCTGCAATAAATTTATTAAATCCGTCTTCATCGTATCCGTCATAAAAATATTCGATAACCGATGAAATTATCCCTGCCCTGAACAATCTGTTTACTTCAGGCAGTTTCGACAATTCTATAAGGCTCTCCACCTCCGCAAGATTTTTCTTTTCACGGCGCAGATATTTTTCGCAGGATGACAGCCTTATGTGAACCAGTCCCGGATCCATTTCAAGGCACTTCCTGATTATCGCATCATCATCAAAAAGTCTGGTCACCGTATGGCTTATTTCGCTTCCGTATCTGTTATAATCGGCTGCTGCAAAAAGAAGCGATGCCTGTTCAGTATACATTCTTACATATGCTTCGCCCTGTATAAGCGGATATTCTTTCTCGCTGTTGCTTTCTTTGTGCCGCACTATAACACCACGCATTTTCGGATTCATGCATTTTACCCTGTATGTATAATACACTTCCGAAACAGCCTGTGCATTCTCTTCATTAACCATATCCGGTGTAAAAATATTACGGTATATATATGCCAGATGTGTGTTCACATGTCCCATCGCAATCTGCTTACGGGCAAACAGCTGCATCTGCGGCAGATAGCTGCGGTACACCTGTATATTGTCCGACTTGTTATGTATGATATTGGCAAAAAGATATGCTTTATATCTGTAATCAAGGTTATTGTTATACCCGAAATACATAAGCAGAAGTTTCGGCATAACACTCATATCATCCTGTCTTCTGGACATAATGTAATATTCAAAAAGCTGTGTTATCTTAAGTTCATTATCAATCGCCTTGCGGTAATAATGCAGATATTTTTCTCCTACAGCTGCCATACGCACAAGTATTTTACACAATGCTTCCAGGACGACTTCATCATCTTCGTTATCTTTGTACAAAGTCTCAAGAAGCGCTATGTTACCGGAACTTGTGCTTTTGACATCGAGAAGCATCTCGGATATTACATCCTTAAGCCTATCCGATATGATTCCGTTTTTCGCGCCAAAAAGAAGTACATTGGTCTCAAATGAATTAAGCACGCGGAGAAGTTCCGGGTGTTCGTTCAATATATTGCATGCTTCGATATACATCGCAGGGCTCGTACATCCTTTATTGAACTGCTCCTTGATCCTGAGAAGCTTAAGACTCTTGTTCTGTTCAAGTTCCTCGTCCATAAAAAGAAGAACCCACAATATCCTCCAGTCTTCATTGGCCTTGTAACATTCTCTTACTATCGCGGCCGCTTTTCTTGAATATGCCCTGTCCCTGTTATACAGTGTATTAATATATATAAAATAACAGTAGAGCGGATACCCCGCCTCTGTTCTTGTGTCTATCTCATCCTTTACATTCTCAATCAGTTCCTTGGCAGCATCATCACGATGTCCGGATATGTATATCTGCGCAAGTGCCAGTCTGTAAAAAGGATCGGAATCGTCTTTCTCCCTTATTGTCTCAAGTATGATCTGGGATTCCCTCATCCAGTCCGATATGTTGATCTTATGGGTCCTGAATCTTATATACAATGTCATCAGCTCAATATCAAGCCTTCCGATACTGCGTCCGGTTTCTTTGGCTTGTCCCGATGTGTTCCTTATGACTTTGACATTAAATACAACTCTTCTGTTAATCGTCTCGAATACTATTTCACCGTAATTAATTCCGGCATGCAGCCTGTCAGTATCTATAATGTATGCCAGTTCATACTTTCCTCCGGCAAAAAGCTCCGACTCTATGACCGTTCTGTCAAGTCTGATAAAAGGACTTGATGTATACACACTCACATCCATATGTCCCCAGGTGTCGCGCTCCACCGTAATAACGTCTTTGTAATTTGCGGTAAGATCCTTAAATTCCGCAGAATTTCCGGAGAGTGTTATATTTATTGAACTTTTCTTGTAGATGGAGATAAGAAATTCTTCCAATGCAACACTCGTATCCGCGCTCTTTATAAGGCTCTCGTATATGCATCTGAGTGCCAGGTCATTTCCAATATATACATCTTCAAAATCCGCATTTTCAAAAAGCTTAAGTGCTTCAAGCGGATTAGATTCCGCAAGGTCCGCAAACTGTGAAAGATTCCTTACAACACCGACTGAGCTGTCATGTGAGCCTGCCTCCACCATGAATGTATACGGTATGCTGCATTCACCGCCGTTACTGACAATATTAAAAACACCTTCTATGGAATCACCGTTAACCGCATCATCGCAATTAACCATATATTGAACAGATATATGGTTTCCGTAGAAAGTATTTTCTTTGAGTTTAACTTTATCATTATCAGTATATATGATACCTTTGATGTCGCGGCCGGACACAGATCCGAATTCAATCGTCCCGGTATGTTCCCTGTTACGATCTACGATAACATTTATTGAGCTGTCCTTAACACTGATTATCTCAGGTTCATACTCAAACACGCCTCTGGCGTATCTGTTAATCTGGTCCTTCATTGGCTCTCCATTCAACTTAAATTAATACGAATATATTATACACAAATCGCCGCCCGACCGCAACAATTTATTGCGCTCCGGACGGTGCCGTCTATGGTTCATTCAGCTTCTTTTCTGATTCTTGCCATATGCTCGTCTATTTTCCGTTCATATCCGTTGCCGCATGAATGGTAAAATGTTGTTTTGCATACTTCATCGGGCAGGTATTGCTGTTTCACATAATTATTCGGATAGTCATGTGCATATTTATAATCAATTCCACGGCCGAGCTTTGCTGCCGCCTGATAATGCGCATCCTTAAGATACGGCGGTACATTATCGGTTCCGTGTACTTTAATATAATTAAGTGCCTCATCTATCCCCACAACCGCCGCATTGCTCTTAGGCGCTGTCGCCACATATGTACACGCATTGGCAAGAATTATCTGTGACTCCGGCATTCCGATCCTCTCGACTGCCAGAAAAGCCGATACCGCAACCTGCAAAGCCTGCGGGTCGGCGTTCCCTACATCTTCGCTGGCACAGATCACAATTCTGCGTGCTATAAACTTCGGGTCCTCCCCGGCGTATATCATTCTCGCCAGATAATATAATGCCGCATCAGGGTCAGAACCACGCATGCTTTTAATAAATGCGGATATCGTGTCGTAATGGTTATCGCCTTTCTTGTCATATTTAATAACTTTCTTCTGTATGCATTCGGACGCAACATCAAGTGTGATATGAATATGCCCGTCATCGCCTACCGGGGTGGACATCACACCCAGCTCAACGGCATTAAGTGCCTGCCTGGCATCGCCGTTAGCCATGTCTGCCAGAAATTCAACCGCATCATCATCGATTACGGCATTATAGCTTCCCATGCCCTTCTCGTTATCATAAACCGCCTTGCGGATAAGACTCTCTATATCGCTTTGTTCAAGCGGTTTCAGTTCAAATACGATTGAACGTGAAATCAAAGCGCTGTTCACTTCAAAATAAGGATTCTCGGTAGTGGCCCCGATCAGAATAATCGTTCCGTCTTCCACAAAAGGCAGGAGATAATCCTGCTGTCCCTTATTGAAGCGGTGTATCTCGTCCACAAAAAGAATGGTCTTACGTCCCATTCCTGCCATGCGGTCCTTCGCTTTTGCGACTACATCTTCCATGTCTTTCTTCCCGGCAACAGTAGCATTAATCTGGCAGAACTGCGCACTGGTCGTATTCGCAATAACCTTTGCAAGCGTAGTCTTGCCGGTTCCGGGAGGTCCGTAGAAAATAACCGAGCTTAATTTATCGGCTTTAATCGCTCTGTATAATAATTTATCCTTAGCAATAATATGCTTCTGTCCCACAACCTCATCAAGTGTCTCCGGCCGCATTCTTGATGCCAGCGGCGACTCTTTCTGCATATTATTTTCTCTCATATAATCAAATAAATCCATATGTACTGTTCGCCTCCATATGGATTTATATTATCATATTCTGTTCTTTTTGTCATTCAATTAATAAATCGTCAAGCGTCACGAATCTGTATCCTTGCGTCTGCAATCTGTCTATAACCTCAAGGGCTGCCGTAACCGAAGTATCATATATATCATGAAAAAGAATAATATCCCCGTCCCTCGTCTGCTCCATAACCCTTGAAACAGATACTGAGACGTTGTCAGTGCACCAGTCCTTGGGATCCACACTCCAGAATACCGGCGTCATATCTATCTTATAATACAATTCTTCATCCCATGAACCACACGGAGGTCTTATATACTTAACCTTTTCACCTGTAATTTTCTCTATCGCCGCATTCGTCTTCGATACTTCCGTGAGTGCCGCATTTTCCGATAGTTTATCCAGTTCCACATGCGTAAATGTGTGGTTTCCTATAATGTGCCCCTCATCATGCATCCTTCGTATGATATCCTCATTGCCATCTATGTTCTCCCCCACCACAAAAAAAGCAGCCGGTACATTTCTTTCCTTAAGTCCGTCAAGCAGTTCCGGTGTCGTATTTCTTCCCGGTCCGTCATCAAATGTTATGGCCACTGTTTTTTCATAGGTGTTATTCCCCGACACAAATTCCACCCCATCATCTTCGCCTCTCTCTGCCGCAGCTACAACCGCCATGCACATAAGTCCGGCAGTTATTACCGCCGCAAGCCTTTTAGCCCACATACAAAAATACCCGCATACATATCAATTGCGTTCAATTAATATATATGCGGGCATATTTTACTTATGACGATATAAGATTTCCTTGATTTCTTCTTCGTCTTCTTCGCTCAATGTATCCACTTCGATATCATCTTCGGTTATCTCCGGTGTCTCGTTTTCTTCGGTCTCAGGCGCTTCCTGCTTCGTCAGCTTATTGAATTTTGAATTCAAAATCAAATGTGATATGTAGCATATCACTCCGAATCCGCAGAACAGATAATGAAGAACTTCGCCGGTCTTGCTTATGTTGATGATACATACATAAAATCCCATATAAGCTGCCGCATCCAGTATCGATGATATCATGTAAAGTCTGAATGCTTTATCCGATACTTCCGATATTCTTCCACTCAACACCGGTCCTATGTAATCCGCAACAGCCACCGCCGCCACTATCCATATTCCGAGTACTATCTTAAAATGCAGTGCGTCATTATTGCCAAGTATGCATTGTACGATCACATACACTACCGCAGCAATCATCATGCCATATACAATTATATCCACCGGATTTAAACCGGTCTTCTTATCATTACCAGCCATACTATTCCTTTCTGCTCCCAGGTCATCAGATACCTATTTTACAACAGGCGGGAAGATTTTTCAATATGGGGCCGGATTTTCCTGCGCGCTATATTGCAGAAATCCCTATCATTACCGCGAGAAATACCAGATTCGATATTGTAAAGACCTCGAGATATTTTCCACAGCTTCTGCCGGTTCCCGCCACATATCTGAAACTTATAAGGCTTGCCATGGAAGCAATCAGTGTGCCGAGGCCTCCGATGTTGGTTCCCACTATCAATCCCTGTATATTGTCCGTAAATCCGGACAGGAGAATTGCCGCCGGAACATTGCTCATAATCTGGCTTGCTGCTGCGGATACCATTATTTCACGGCCGGTCACGATATTCTGCATCCATTCATTGAAAGCACCGATGCGTCCGATATTGCCGATAAATATAAAAAGTGCCGCGAAAGTTCCGAGGAGTGAATAATCTATTCCGGTGAAATTTTTCCTGTCAAATATTGCCATGCAGATGACAACAAGTACAAACGGCAGAGCATAATGAATCACACGCATGACGGCAAGAAGACTTATGATAAAAAGAGCGGCATACATAATGACTGCCCGCGGTTTTACAGGTGGTCTGTCTCCCGGCATTGCATCGGATGATGCTTTATAACGGCGATTGCGGAATGCAATTATTGCAATCCATATCGCAAGCATTATAAATGCTGCAGCGGAATAGGGAAACATTAATTTAACGATATCCCATGTACCCATTCCGGATATACCGGAGAGGTAAAGATTCTGGGGATTGCCTATCGGAGTTAACATACTTCCGAGATTCGCCGCAATTGTCTGCATCACCACTATTGTCAGTGTTACGGACTCTTTTATGCGGTCTTTCATACTATCTGCGATTATCAGTGTAAAAGGCACGAAGGTTATCAATGCCACATCATTGGTTATGAACATCGAGCTGATGAAACATATTCCGACCAGAACGACTGCTATTCCTCCGATACCATGGACTTTTGACAGGAGTGTCCGTGCTACCCGGTCAAATATTCCCATTGAGCGGAATCCGGACACAACAGCCATAAGGCAGAACAGGATTGCCAGGGTTCTGAAATCAATATAACCCGCATACCCGCTGTCCGGTCTGACTATAAACATCGAAATCACGGCTGCAAGTATTGAAATACACAGAACGGATTCCTTCTTTACAAAAGATACAATCTTACCCATCATTATACCTCTTTGACAATATGCCTGCCTTCAATGCATACCGTATCGCCTTCATTGATGTCATTATCGTACAGATAATCGTCAGGCACCCACATGATCCGCTCCCCGGTATCAGTAGAAAAAAGCGTTACCATGTCCTTGCGGACAGCACCTTCCGGCAGTCCTTCACATCCATAGTCCGGCTCATCTATTTTTATGACTTTGTATCTGTCCATCAATATGCCTCCCGTATTCTGTTGCCGATATCCCGCATACGCTTAGTAACACTCTCAGGGCCGATAATCTTTGCACCATTTCCAAGCCCTATGACCCAGCCCAGGAACTGGTCGCTCACAGCCACACTGACACTGACGATAAAATGTTCATCATCCGAAGCTCTCATATGTACATCTTTGCCGAAACGGTCAATCATAACGCCCGCAAGCGGATTGATGCACTCTATCTGCACAATTTCTTCTTCTCCGTCAAACATGGCAAAATGCTTTCTCGCATATTCCGCCATATCAATTCCGTTATATTGTTCTTTTCCTTCCCTGCGCTCATCTATTTTGCTTATGTTACGGATTTTGTCGACACGGAAGTGTTTGATTTTACCGGCTGCGGAGTCATATCCTATGAGATAATAGTTTTCATCATCCCATGAAAGCCCCCACGGAGATACCTTGTAATATGCCCCGTTGTGCTTTAGTTCCTGCTCTTTTTTAACATTCCATTGAAAATATTGGAATCTGACCTGATTATTGCCGGCAATCGCCTCATGGATTGCGTCAACCGCATAATAAATGCTCTCGTTCATGGTTTTAATGCGGCCGTGAACATATACCTGTCTGCGGAGCTTGACCGCCTCATACATGCTTGTGAGTTTCTCCAGTTTACCGATAAGTTCCTCTGACTTCTTCTGCGTTATGAATTTGGAAGACTGGACAGCGTCAACAAGAAGTTTAAGCTCCGGCACCTCAAACTCGCGGCTTCCAATGGAATAATACACATTACGGTCGTGCTGTGTTTTGTTTATATCTATTCCGTATACCCCGAGTGTCTCGAAATCGTCATACAGGCTCTTGCGCTCGGCCGTGACACCGTATGCAGCAAGTGAGTTTATTATCTCCTGCATCGTGATTCCGTGATCGTCATCTGTTTTCTCCTGAAAAATTCTGATAAGATACAGAAGCTTTAACTTCTGATTTGCTCCTTTTGCCATAGTCCGCCTCCCGGATAGATTATATCCAATATATTACCATATTGATTACAAAAAAACTATCCGGAAGATTTATGATGCAACTCTTTCTGAACGTGAAGGCGCACCTGACAGCGTGGCGTTATGCGACACCGGAAGTGCAATATTTCAGTATATAATACGATATTTTCTCACTTTTTTGGTCGAAATCAGCAATTTGGTGTCAATTACTTGCTATATGAGATACCTAAATGTGGTAATATATGAAATTGTATATATTAGATGATACATTAAGTTCAATATATTATAACTCAAAGTATGCCGAATTGACACCAAATGCCCCAAAAAATGCAAAAAAGTGTGAATTAATGAATTTTTATCTGTTGTCAACCTTTTCCGGGTTCAGATCATGCATGGAAAGTCTCTCCCACGCTACCTTCTCCCACCGGGTTCCGGCCTTGCCGTAGTTGCAGTACGGGTCAATGGATATCCCGCCGCGCGGCAGAAATTTTCCGTGTACTTCTATATACTTCGGATCCATCTTGTAAATTAAATCCTTCATTATCACATTGACCACATCTTCATGAAAATCCCCGTGGTTTCTGAAGGAAAAAAGATATAATTTCAGTGATTTGCTCTCCACAAGCCTTTCGTCAGGCACATACGAGATTGTTATCGTGGCAAAATCCGGCTGTCCCGTTATCGGACAGAGGCTTGTAAATTCCGGACAGTTGAATTTGACAAAATAATCATTGTCCGGATGTTTGTTTCCGAATGTTTCAAGCAGCTCGCGGTCATACTCCGTCTTGTACTCCGTTTTCTGACTTCCGAGCTTGGTCAAATTTTCTTTTTCTCTCATAAATATCATCCTTTAATAACATTGTATCTGACATCATAGTCATATGTATCTATGCCCTCTTTGCGCTTTAAGAAACGCACGATGGCATATGTGAGCGGCGTGCAGATTATCTCATAACATACCTTGAAAAGATACTGGAAAAGTATCATCTGCAATACAACTTTGGTATCCATGGTTCCGAGAAATGATATCGTGACAAAAATCACCGAATCAAAACCTTCTCCCACAAGTGTCGAGAGGATCGTGCGCACCCACAATTTCCGGCCGCCCGTTCTGACCTTAAGTTTGGAGAGGATCATTGAATTGGAAAATTCTCCGAACAGATATCCCGCAAAAGAAGCAAGCGCTACTCTCGGTGTCGTACCAAGTACTGTTGCAAACGCCTCCTGGTTCTGCCAGTATTCCGGATGCGGAAGTGCTATTGTCAGCATGTATACCGCTACCGCGAAGAAGCTGCATCCGAATCCCAGCCAGATAATTATTCTGGCGCGTCTGAATCCGTAAACTTCTGTAAAAATATCCCCGAAAATATATGTCACAGGGAATAATACCACTGCGGCTGGAAGTGTAATATTTGATGACACTGCCCACATCTTACCTGCTACCAGATTGGAAAGCAGAAGGCATGTAACATAGATGATACCTATGCACATAAAAGTTTTTGTAACATTTTTGTTGTCCATAAATTCCTCCTTGAAAATAAAAAAAGCTTTGCAAAACACAAAGCTATCATTCAACATATTCATTTCTTCCGGGGATCTGGTTAGAATTATGTTAAAAAATAGTCCTGGTTTTACTTAACGACAGGATGGTACAATCGAACTGTCGGCATCAATAATGCGTCCTTAATTATAACATCAGCCGCACAAATGTCAATGATTTTGTGCGGCCGATGTTACATATATTTATTCCAGTTACTTTTTTCTCCCGCCCACTCAATATATGCAAAAAAACCATTCTTGCACGGATAATGTTCTCCGTCATTTCTTAAGATTACATTGTCATTCATTTTCTGTATCAAAGCATCCTTCTCCTCATCGCTCAATGCCGCACAGACTGCGTCGGTGGCAAGCATAACCTCGTCAAACTCCATCGCCTTGGATGCATAATATCCATCATCTTTAAGCGGAACATCGGTATGCATATAATGTTCGTACAATACCCGCGGGTAATCAGCCGTTTCCGACAGGTCCTTCGCTTCGGGAATTGTCTGTGTAATCGTATCAAGCATCGCATCGCCGGTATCATACAGCATAATGGTGTACGGCGACACCATATATTTAAACTGCGCATTCCTGTACAATGTAACAGTATCATCAGATACATCACATTCCATGCTCATAAATGTCTCAAACTGTTCACACCTTTGAATGACATTATCGGCAATTTCCTTCGCATCTCCCGTGTATTCTGAGTTTTTAAGCAGTTCATACCATTTACTTTGTGTGCCATGGCAGGCAATACTGTTATAGAACTGGCTCAGATAATACGTTCCCCACTTCTCATTTTTTCTCTTGACCGACTTATATACTATCGTGTCCAGAATCTCCCTTCTCTCACTGTCCGATAATCCGTCATATGCCGCATCCTGTGAGAGAAGCATCTCATCAAAGTCCATTCTTCTTAACATGCGTTCCGCGGCGTCCGAAACTTCATCCGTATATCCAACCGTTACACCGGACTGCGTGTTACCGAATGTGTCCATATAATGCCTGTACACCGCTTCGCCATAATCACCCCTCGCAAGAAGCTCTGCTATTTCGCCGCATCCGCCGCTCCATCTTTCAAGCACCTCATCAGGCAGCTCATTCCATTCGATTCTCTGTCCGTCCTCCGCTGCATACTCTAGCCCCGCATTGTACAAGTCGCCCAGTGACTTTGTTTTGGTTTCCGTGCTCTGCGAGGAGGAGGCGCAGCCTGTTGCCAGCAATGTTATCAACAGAAAAACAGCAACCACATTAAATCTTCTCATAATTTTCGTTCCCCTCACTTTTATTTAAATAAATGAAAATACGTAACACCACTTTCTAATCCAAATTCATAATTAAGATAATGTTGCACTATCGGTCCGCCTCCCCATTTAGAAATTATTAAAGGCGAAACTCTTTTATCATTTGTTGATATTGGCCTCAGTGTTTTATTGGTTAATATTCCCGAATGTCTTGAGTTATTCCAATATACAATATCTCCATTATATGTAGGATCTTTATATTTTTTGTATTTAGGATCCTCATACAGTTGTTCCGGAACTGTTTCCAATATATAATGCTTATAGCCTTCAGGATATAAGCCACTTAACCAAGCATACGAATGACAGTTAAAATCAACTCCTGCAATCGACACCATTGTTGCACCCTCAACAGCCGCAACATTCGCTGCCCATGTAGCATAATCACAATTTTTATTAATTGTACTCTTTGTAACCGTAAATTTATATCCACTCGGGCTCTCTAATGTTACTTTGTTGGTTGCAGCTCTTGTCTCTTTCTCATTTGTTTCAACGCATACAGCATCAAAAAAAGTTGCTTGATTATTATTTGAGTACAATTCTGAATTTTCCTTTATATTAGTTTTTTCCACTATCGTATCAATCACATGAATTTCCCCCTCCATATTCATATCCTCTAACTTATACGCCATAATCATTTCCATGATATCAATCGCATATATTTTTCTTGCATCAATCAATGCCAGCTTCAGTAATTCCTTATTCTCAATTATTTTATTTCCCCCAACAGCAGGATCCTCTTCATCAATTATGTCCGACCAGTCTTTAACTCTTTTTTCCGGTATCTCATAATCTTCATATTTTTTTATAACAACTTCTATGCAATCCTCCCTCATAAGCAATTCTGACAGAGCATCACATCTTTCTATCATATTTTGAAATGCAATATTCATATCTATATCATAATATAAAGTGCCAGACAACGGATAATCTATTACTGCCTGCAACAATTGTTCTGTTGTCAAACCTTCTATTATATTCCTTGGTATTTGGCATGCCTCTATTTGCTCTGTTGTTGTAATCAATTTTTTCCATTCATCATCAATAATTGTTACCGGATATACAATAACATCACCTTGTAACCATCCGTTACTAATGTCATCACTTCCAACAACCTCATACGAATTTTCAAATGTTATTACCATATTAAATAGTAACATAATAACCATACAAATGGTGGCAATTTTATTTTTCATAGTTTACGCCTCTCTTTCAATGTTTTTATTTAATTTATATTTATATTAAATCATACCGCACCTCCCGCGTCAACAACTGGCTGAAAACTTAACATTTTCGTAACAATTTCCCGCCGTCATCCGACTTGACTAAAAACATTCCGCTATCTATAATACTTTTTAACAGACATTTATTTACAAGAAGGTTTTCCTATATGTATCGTGACTTAACCAAAGGGAAAATATCATCAACACTTATTCTGTTTGCCCTGCCAATGATTGGCGGCAACCTTTTACAGCAATTCTACAATATCGCCGACACGCTCATCGTCGGACGGGTAATCGGGCGCAACGCGCTCGCAGCGGTCGGCTCGGCATACACGCTCATGACATTTCTGACATCGGTTTTTCTGGGTCTTTCGATGGGCTCCGGCGCACTTTTTTCCATATATTACGGCCAGAATAGAAAAGACCGGCTCCGCCTTGCCATACTTCACTCGCTCGTGCTTATCATGGCTGTGACACTGTTGGTCAACATTCTGGTATTTGTATTTTTAGACCCGATACTCACATTTATGCGTGTTCCGGACAAGGTAAGACCGAATATGAAAATATATCTTGAAATAATTTTTGCGGGACTTATCGCCACATCCTTATACAACTACTGCTCATGTATGTTACGCGCACTCGGCAACTCGGTGGCACCTCTTGTATTCCTCGGAATATCGTCAGTGGTCAATATCGGACTTGACCTGCTTTTTATCGCCGTATTCAGGATGGGTGTCGGAGGTGCTGCGGCCGCAACGGTAATCGCACAGTACATATCAGCTATTGGTATATTATTATACACTATTATAAAATGCCGGGAGTTCCTTCCGGGACGGGACGACAGGCATTATAATCCGGGAATCCTCAAAGAAATAACGAAAATGTCATCACTTACCTGCGTCCAGCAGTCGGTCATGAATTTCGGCATACTCATGGTGCAGGGACTTGTAAACAGCTTCGGGCCGGTAACGATGGCAGCTTTTGCCGCCGCAGTCAAGATTGACACGTTTGCGTACCTGCCGGTACAGGATTTCGGCAACGCATTTTCGACTTTTGTGGCACAGAATTACGGCGCCGGACAGCATGAAAGGATCAAACGCGGAACCAAGGAAGCCTTCGGCCTTTCGATGGTATTCTGTATCGTTATTTCCGCGGTTGTATTTATTTTTGCAAGACAGCTTATGGGAATATTTGTGAAAGCGGACGAGATTGACGTAATCGCATCCGGCGTAAGGTATCTGAGAATAGAAGGAGCCTTCTATATAGGTATCGGCTGGCTTTTCCTGTTGTACGGATATTTCAGGGCTATCAAAAAAGCCGGCATGTCAGTCGTACTCACAGTCATATCGCTCGGCATGCGCGTCCTTCTCGCCTATGTTTTGGCATATTTTATAGGCGAGACAGGCATCTGGATGTCGATTCCGATTGGCTGGGTACTTGCTGACATTACCGGCATTATATGCATCGGCGCCATCCGCCCTGACGGTAACGAAAATAAGATATCATAAATCCTATCGTCCAGCCAACTCCGCTGGCCCACATGATGACGTAGCCCTTCGTGATATCCGCCAGAATGTATACAAGTGCAACCCTGAAAACAAGATTGATAAGACTTTGCGCAAGAAACCATTTTTTGTCCCCGGCACCCCTTAAGATTGCCGCCGTGACATTCATCATTCCCATCATAAAATACTGTAACGAGATAATGGACAGATATTCTTTTCCGACATGAATCGCAGCAGCTCCGTCATCCGCATCCATAAAAAGTCCTATAACGCTCTCGGAGCCGAAATGCAGCCATATTCCGAGTGCGACACCGATTACTGCCGCCATTATAAGTCCGGTCCTGTATCCCTTCTTAACACGGTCGAACTTACCCGCTCCGATATTCTGGGCGGTGAATGTGGACACCGCATTACCGACATTTACCATCGGCACGATTACAAGATTATCGATTTTTATTGCCGCCGTATATCCGGCTAAGAAATCCGAACCGAAACGGTTGACAACCGACTGTATGAGCAGAAGGCCGATTGATACGATGGACTGCTGTATGACCGTAGGAATCGCCATGCTTACCATTTTCTTCAAAAGTCCCGGACTGAATCTGTCATAACGTTCACATTGCATTCCGCGAATCTTATGTATCAATACAATAAATGATATTATTGCCGAAACAGCCTGCGCTATAAGCGTCGCCCATGCCGCACCGGCTACGCCCCATTCAAATTTCCACACGAACAGAATATCAAGCCCGATGTTAAGCACCGAAGAGAAAATAAGGAACACAAGCGGTTTCGCCGAATCACCGAGTGCATTGAACACCGCGTTGAATGCGTTGTACATGAAAAGGAAAGCGAAACCAAGAAAATATATTTTAAGATATTTATCTGCTTCTTCGTATACATCCGACGGCGTGTGCATCCACTTAAGAATATTGCCGGAAAGCATGAATCCTATCGTGCTCAGTATAAGACTGAACGCAAATATGGCAATGAGTGCCGTGGAAATAGAACTCTTGACATCTTTCATACGGCCGGCGCCGAACAACTGCGATATGATAACCGAGCATCCTATACCGGTTCCTATCGCCACCATTACAAAAAGAGTGGTGATTGAGTTGGAAGCACCTACGGCCGCGAGCGCATCCGGGCCTAAGAATTTACCGACGATCACCGAGTCGGCAATATTATAAAACTGCTGGAACAGATTGCCGAGAATCATCGGAATGGCAAAAATTATCAGTTCTTTGGCTGGATTCCCGCTTATCATGCTTCCCTTTACGGATTTGTTATTCATGAGGCTGCCTCCTTTTTGTCTTTTTCTTTAATATACCACCACTTGAATATGGCACTACCTATTATTATAATATAACCTATTACACTGAATATGTCAGGCATCTGACCTAAGAATATGAATCCCAACAATGCCGCAAAAATAACCTGCGTATAGTCGAATACCGAAATCTCCTTCGCCGGTGCTTTGGTATATGCCTTGGTAATTGAAAGCTGTCCGCCGGCTGCCGATGCCCCTGCAAGCAGCAGGAATATGAGCTGTATGGCACTCATCGGCTCATACTCTATTATCATAAAAGGCAATGTCACAATACATGAAAATACCGAGAAAAACATGACTATAACCGGGCCTCTCTCACCGCTCTGGCCTAATTTTCTGACAAAAGTATACGCAACACCCGCGCCGAATCCGCCGCATACCCCGATGAGGGCATATACAAACTGCATATTCATGGACGGCTTAACAACAAAAACCGCTCCGGCAAATGCCGCCGCAACGCATATCCACTCGATTATGTTTGCTTTTTCTTTGAGTATAAAATAAGACATTATAATTGCAAAGAAAGGTGACAGCTTGTTAAGTATATTGGCGTCCGCTATGTTGAGCCTGTCGACCGCATAGAAATTACATATGAGTCCGACGGTTCCAAAGAAGCTTCTTAAGAAAAGTCCCGGAATACTCTGCTTATGAATCCTGAGCTTCTCTTCGCTTCTAAGAAGCATGACCACTGATATAACCGCTGCCACCGCATTTCTGAAAAAAGCTTTCTGCATTGTCGGCAGGTCGCCGGCAAGCCTTACGAAAAACGACATTAAGGCGAAAAAGAATCCCGCCAGTATGATAAATAAAATTCCCTGATGTTTCTTTACTGACATAAAACTAATCTCCGTTCTGACTTCAATTAGCTATTATACCACAAAAGGATCAAAACTCAATCTACAATTCAGCCACCGTTTCACTAAGCGGTTTTCTGTCCGAATGCTGTGGTATCGGTTCGTTAATATATAATTCTGTTTGTCAACATAAAAAAAGCACAGTCAATGAATTTATCAATCACTGACTGTGCCATATAAATCGCAGATATAAATTTATGCTTCCTGCTTCTTAGCGGTAAACAGTTTTCTAAGGCATCCGACTGCCACGCATATTCCGAGTACCATAAGCAGTGCCGCAATGATCAGCTGGAGACCTTCCGAAAGGAATGTCGCGTTGTGCGCCGCAATTGCCCGAACGAGTGCGATTGTTTTCTGGACAAGTGCCGTAAATGTTACGGCGAGCATCGCAAACATCGGAACGTAGAGTGTCCATCCTGTTCTGCCGGTCGTCTTAAGGAATACGGAAAGTGTTATAAGTACAAGCGCCGCGAGGAGCTGGTTAGCCGAACCGAATAACGGCCAGACCTTGCTGTATCCGCCCATTGCAAGCAGATAACCTATTACGAGGGTGATTACAGTTGCAAAATATTTATTCGTAAGGACTTTGACCAGAGGATTCTTTGAATCTCCGGCAAAAATCTCCTGAAATGACATTCTTCCGATTCGCGCCACGGAATCAAGTGATGTAAGGGCAAGTGCCGATACACACATCGTCATGAATACAGTGGCGATAGTATTGCTTACGCCGAGCTTCTCAAGGAATCCGGCAACACCCGATGAGAAAATCGCAAAAGGTGTTCCGTCAGGCTTCGTGCCGTTTACGGCAACCGAACCTACAACAACAAGTGCCACGATACCGAGCAATGACTCAAAAAGCATCGCACCGAAGCCGATAAACGGCATATCCTTCTCGTTGCTTACGGTCTTTGAAGATGTTCCTGATGACACAAGGCTGTGGAAGCCCGAAACGGCACCGCACGCTATGGTTACAAACAGTGTCGGGAACAGATATGAATCATTAACCTTAAAACCGTTAAACGCATTAAGATTCATTGACGGATGAGCCACTAACACACCGATTACCGCGCCGCCTATCATGCCGAGCAGCATGAAAGTAGTCAGATAATCCCTTGGCTGCATCATCAGCCACATAGGCAATATTGATGCAAAGAAAAGATATGCCATTACGATAAATACCCATGTCTGTTTTGTCGCATATATCGGCAGATTCATGCCAAGCGCAAACATACCGATAAGAAGTGCGATGGCAATTATCGCTTTCATCCATTCTTTTAACTTGTCTCCGGTAAATTTAATTATAACACCGAGGATAATCGCAACTCCGATAAACATCATTGATATTGAGCCCGCTGATGCATTGGCAAATAACTGTTCGTCGGCAACGCCGTCGCCGAGGCCTTTTGCATTAAAAGTTCCGGCAACCATATCGGTAAATGCCGCTATAACAAGAAGTGTGAACAGCCAGCAGAAAATCATAAAAAGTTTCCGGCCTATCTTGCCTATGTATTTCTCAACGATCATTCCTATTGATTTGCCTTCGTTCTTGACGGAAGCATAGAGCGAACCGAAATCCTGTACCGCTCCGAAGAAAATACCTCCGACTAACAGCCAGAGAAGAACCGGAACCCAGCCAAACACGCTCGCGAGTATCGGTCCCGTAACAGGTCCTGCTCCCGCTATCGACGAGAACTGGTGCGAAAAAACAGTAAATTTGGATGACGGGACATAATCCACTCCGTCCTCCTTGGTATAAGCCGGTGTCTTTGCCTTAGGATCTATACCCCATTTGCGCGCAAGCCATCTTCCGTAGAAAATATATGCGGCTGCAAGAACCACTATACCGATCAGAATAATAACCAAGCCATTCATTGTATCTCTTTCCTTTCCCATATCAGCTATTACACAAAAGGAACCTACATCTCCGCTGCCACTTCTTCACGTTACGAAAACATACGTTCCTGTTACCAGTGCTGATATTTAACTGCTGATATACTAGCACTTATATCATATTTTGTAAAGTATGTTTCAGCAAATCTATGCTTACAGGCTTTACGAGATAACCATTCATTCCGGATTCAACCGCCTTCTCCATATCCTCTTCTGAAGAGCTTGCAGAGAGTGGAATAATCGGTATCGTGCGCGCATCTTCCCTGTCCAGATTACGGATACATTCCGATGCCTCAAAACCGTCCATCACCGGCATCATGAGGTCCATAATTATGCAGTCAAAATCACCTCTTTCTGACTTTCGGAATGTATCAAGCGCTTCCTTTCCGTCACATGTGGTTACCGCTTTGGCACCAAGTTCCTCAACCATAAACTGTGTTATCTCACGATTCATATTATTATCATCCACAATGAGGATCTTATATCCTGCAAAATTACCGTTTTCTGCATTCTCATCAGCTACGGTATCTTCCTCATATATATCCAACGGAAATTTAACCGTAAATTCACTGCCTTCGCCCGGATTGGTCTTAACTTCTATTGTACCCTGCATATAGTCCATAATACGTTTGCATATGGCCATACCAAGACCCGTTCCCTTATAACTGGTGCGTGCATCTTCATAGCCCTGGGTAAAAGGTTCAAAAATATGTTCTACATATTCCCGGCTCATTCCTATGCCCGTATCGGCAACAGTTACGAAACACTCTGCCTTTTCTTCATCTGTCTTCTCATTATGCACAGAAATCGATATACTTCCGTTCTGTTTATTATATTTGATAGCATTTTCGATAATATTATACAATACCTGTCTTATATGTTTCAGACTTCCCGCAAGCTTATATGTATCGTTTCCGTAATCGGTAACAACCTGAATGTTCCTGTCATTAATCTGTTTGTCCGTCAATTCAAGTATGTTTCCGATGATATTCGCGATATCAACCGGTTCATGCGTAAGCTTCATCCTACTGCCTTCCATTTCGCTGTATTCGATAACATCATTCATGAAATTAAGAAGGCGCTCCGCCGATTCCCGCACATTGTTGCACATTCTTTTCTGGAGTTCTGCATCTTCGGGATTCTTAGATGCGATATCAACCATACCGATAATTCCGTTGATCGGTGTTCTGATATCATGTGACATATGTGATATAAATTCGCTTTTTGATCTGTCCGCCCTTTTGGCCACAACAAGGGCATCCATAAGTTCTTTATCCTGTTTCTGCTTAATCGTCATAATCTCGGTTACATCCTGATGATATCCCTTGATGCGTATTCTGTTATGTACACTGTCATATGACTTGCATCCGCCACATCTGATATACATAGTTCCCTTATCCGGATGATTATAAGGATAGCTGACTTCGCTTCTGCCTTTCGCAAGAATCTCTTCCATGTTTGAATCAATCTGTGACACAAAATTCTTATCAACATGGTCATACCACCATGCATAACAGTCTTCCGGTAATATTTCGTCATCAACTCCAAGCAGTTCGCGCATCATTGAATCGGTATACATTTTGGGCTTGACACCCTCCTCAATTACGATCATCCACATCCCTATGCCCGACCCTTTAAGAGTCTCCTCGTGGGCACTCGCCGTATTCCGCCGCATTTCTTCTTCTGTGCGCACGACTGCATCCACGTTACGGATTGCCATTATAACATTCTTCTCGCCAGGATTATGGCTTACATCCGCATATTGGATATCAAAATAGCAAAAATCCTGTTTCAGGCCCTTTGCACGATATCTTATAACATAATCTCTTTTCTCCAGAAGATGCTTCATAATGGTTTCCTCAGATGTAGCATTACAGAAATAATCCATATCCTCCTGAATCACGTATTCTGAAGCGTACCAACGCACAAGTGCTTTATAATCATTAAGACTTCTTGTCTTTTCGGCGATTTCCTTGTTATGCAGGTTTCCGGTCTGATATATTTCATACTTACCTGTATTAAAATCAATCTTATATATAGATATATAATCCGCACACAATGCTTTTAATATATCATATTGATTTTCCAGTGCTTTATTCAGCTGTCCAACCTGTTCTGCTATATTTTCTATATTACTTGACATTTAACCATCCTTTTATCGTACATACTTATACCGGTGACTTGACCAATTCCTCGAACCGGTCTCTTACATTTCTGAATACTTCCATTAGTCTGGGAGAAAAAACTCCACATTCTCCATTAACGATCATTCGGAATGCCTCGTCAGTCGAATATGCGTCTTTATAACATCTCTCGTTAACAAGCGCATCATATACGTCAGCCACCGATACTAACTGGGCAGGCAACGGTATCTCATCTCCTTTAAGTCCATCCGGATATCCACCTCCGTCATATTTCTCATGATGATGGCGTATGATATCATAGCTTATCTGTCTGGATTCAGGCTCCCATTCTATTTTCATGCTGTCAAGAATCTCACATCCCCTTATTGTGTGTGATTTCATATATTCAAACTCATCCTTGGTAAGTCTTCCAGGTTTCATAAGAATACTGTCAGGAATTGATATCTTGCCGAGGTCATGCAAAGAGCTGGCGGATACTATCATATCGATATGCTTCCGGTCCAGACCGCATTCCGGATATAATTCGGCATATTTTTCAGCAAGTATTCTTGTGTAATTCTTAACACGCTGGATATGTTCCCCGCTTTCGAGGCTTCTGTATTCAACAATCGTACCGAGCATATCTATAATATCTTCGTTACGTTTTTCAAGTTTCTGCGCCTGATATTTGAGTGTCCTGTATGCTTTATTCAGAACCTCTGTCTGCTCGGCTACCTTATCTTCAAGTCTGTTCTTATATGCAAAATGACTGACCACATTCTGTACTCTTTTCTTTACCAGAATTGAATTGAACGGTCTGGCAATGAAATCGGATACCCCGGCATCAAAACATGCTTTTTCATTCTGGACTGTATTCTCACCGCTTATTACAAGCACGGGAATCGTGGATATAAGATTCTCCTTGTTCATCCACTCCAGGAAACGGAATCCGTCCATGACAGGCATAACCAGATCAAGAAGAATGGCTGAAATTTCGTCTTTCTCGCGGTTGATCAGGTCTGTGGCGCTAAGTCCGTTCTCTGCCTCAAGCACTTCATATTCATCGCTTAGTATGTCGCTTAAAAGTTCCCTGTTTATTTCTGAATCATCTACAATTAATATTTTATTCATGGATTTCAACCTCAATTTCTATACACGGATATACTGTCTCCGTTTTTTCTTATGTTAATGTTACGAGCCGTACCGGCATCCCATCTGACTCCTTTTATGTAAACGCTGGTTCCACTGTATATGGTTCCGTTTACGACTACTTTCCCATGCCCATACATTTCTTCTGTACTGATTATCTGTTCCCTGACCTTCTTAAGTTCAGACATTTCCTTATTCTTGGTATATATGGCATCTTCAACCTTAAGATACACCGGATTGACATTTCTTTCTTCCGGCTTCATCTTCTCCACAAATTCATCATATATGTTATTAAGCATGTGAAGTTCCCGGTCCACTGCTTTCATCCGGTCTTCGACATTTTTCAATCTCGTGGCAAAATTATTCGGTTTGCCTATATTTAATAAGGTAGCCGTACCATCCGCATCGCCTATATTATATGATTCTATTTTCCTGCCGGCATATGCATTTCCACCGGTTATCATACCGTATCTTCCCGATATGATGATATTCCTGCCCGCAACAATATTGCTGTTAAGGCAGTAATTGGCTTTTACGCTTCCAACGGCCTCAATCGTTGCATTCTCGAAAAATTTGCCCATCACATTACCGCCTGCCTTTAAAAGCCCGCGGCCTCCCGCATTGGTGCCTTCCTTCAGGATTATATCGCCGCCCGCCTCAAGCTGTGCGGACTCTATGAATCCGTCAGCAATTATGTCACCTGCTGCTTTCACAACAGTGCCTTCGCCGATGCTGTTTCGTATATATACCGAGCCGTTAAAATTAATATTTCCGGCAGTACTTGCATCTTCCCCCAATACAAGCACACTTGTGACTTCAAGCATCCCATCCTTATACACAACTCTGCCATCAATATCTGCTACATATGTCACTCCGTCAGGTGCTATGGAAAATCCATGTCCCTTGACCGGCGGTATTTCCTTTCCCGCCTTGCCGTCATACTTCGCTCCTGTCACACGGCAGCCAGGCATACCCGGTTCTGCCTTATGATATATGGCTATTTTCTGACCCTTTCTGACTATCTCGAACCACTTCACATTCTTATAATTCACAGAACCGTCTTCATTAAGCTTTGGATGTTTCCCGGCTTCACTGTCAAAAAGAAATTCATACCATCCGTCTTTACCGGCTTCCTGCTGTCTGCCTCTCGCTATGGTTATCATAGTGTCCTGCGCTCCGTTACCGGCTATATCATCAATAGCAGCTTCATCTATTCCATATGTTATACCGCAGTCTTCAAGTGCCGACATTATCTCTTCCTTCGGTATCTTCATACCTGCAGCGGATACCTGAATAAATGCTTCCATCTGCTTTCCGTCCATCAGAAGCGTAAAATCATCATACTGTTTTCCCGTTTCTTCGTTCTTATCATTGGCTTTATTGGCTTCCTGCATGAGTTTCAGCCGGTGCTTATTCATTTCCTTTGCCGTGTACATTAAACTCTTGTATTCTTCAACCGGCAGATGTTCTTCAAGTCCGAGCCTTATCTCACGCATCTGCTGCCATGAATACATCCAGTTATTGTATACCGATATATCAATTCTATGTTCAAGTCCCTTCCTCAGTTCCCTCATCTGCTGCCAGTTCATCTGTTCGTCGGCATATGTCTTCACATCCAGATTCTTGCCGATTCCCAGCGCGATTTCTCTTATGGACGCCCCGCGCTGCGCAGGATTTATGTATGGATCTATATCAAGAGCTTCCTCAAGTGCTGTTCTTATCTGTTTAAGCTGTTCTTCATCATAACCTGCTTTGATATATTTTCCGATATTTATGCCCTCACAGGCTGCCATCCTAAATTCCCTTAATTTGCCTGCCGGAAGATTCCCTGCGGCGGACAAATCTATTCCCTGCTCAAGACCTTCCCTTATCTGGCGCATGGTATCAAACGATACTGAAGGGTCTGCATATTTATTAATGTCTATTTTATGTTCAAGCCCCAGTCTGATTTCCTCCATCTGAAACCAGTCGTATTTGTCGGACGCATAAATCCCGACCGGCAATCCTGCCATAAGTCCGAGTCTTATCTGGCGCATCTGTATGGCATAAAATTCAGGTTTAGCATATAAGGATACATCCAGTCCCGCCTGAAGTCCATCTTTAATCTCCTGCTGCTGGTCAATGCCAAAATGTGACATCTCTATATCTTTTCCCAATTGTCAATCCTCCGCTGCAAGTTTACTGATGCAGTCCGTCAGCTTTATGTATTCTGCCCGTACTTTTTCAAACAGTTGTGCGCTTCCTTCTGTTTCTCTCCCTCTTAACTTCTCTGTTATCTCACATGCAGCCTCATATAGCGGTGTAAAGCCGAGATTGAGGCATATACCCTTCATATTATGTGCTGCGCGGAATGCCTTCTCTCCATCGCCTTCATCTATCCCGTCTTCCAAATCCTTAAAACTTCTGTCACTGAGAAATTTAATTGCAAATTTCTTAATTATGGCTTCATTTCCAATTCTGTCCTTAACGTCATTATAATCGAGTCCTGCCTGCTCATAACATTCCTGAACTGTCATTGATATGTCTCCTTCCGATGTCGCTCCTCATATACTGATTGTCCGACGGACGATACAATTTGTCAACTCATTACTTTTAGCTAATTCTCGATTATGTTAGTCCAAACTAACCGTGACTGTCAACTGTATTTTTTCTCAAAAAAATCCCCGCCCGGACATAAAATAATTTATGGGGGCGGGGGATAACTTATTTAGATAATGTTGCTTCTACGTCGCATATCATTCCGGCTGACCTAAATAAAAGTTACCGAAATTTCTTTGGAACTCATTATAATTATATTGATCTGTACTACCATCCAGCACCGCAAAGTCAATTCGTGAAAAATAAGTTCCGAGGTCTCCACCCATATAACCAAACTCCTTTAAAGCCTTATAGAATAAATCTGAAACAGTCCTTGCATCGTTACCAAACGCACCACATCCGAACGCGCCGAGTACCAAACCGTCATAGTGCCATTCTGCCGCACACATAAGCATAGAACATATACGGTTGTAAAACATATCACAATACTGCTGTTCCGACAGTCCATACTTACCTTCTCTGACCATAGGTGCTGCACACGTCATCACAGACACAACTAACGGTTCTTCCAGCAGGTCTCCATCCGACGCTTTAATAATCTCCACATGCGGTGTCAAAATAATTGCATCAGAACCAAGCCAGCTACCCAATGCCCGATTATATCGATAGTACTCACCCGCCGCATCACTTTCAAGTGATAAAAGCAAAGAACTTCTTCTACATAAATCTTCTTCCTGTGCCGTTGCTCCGGTTCGTACACCGCCCCCCGGATTGAACGGGTTGGCAAAATTCAGTACCAATATTTTGTCAACACTGCTGTCCCTGTACAACTCCTCGGCTGCGCTAAATGAATCAATATTACGACATGACACCAGCGTCCTTTGTCCGCTGCCATTTATAACCGGTGAGAATTTTCTGTTTTCTTTAATATCTTCCGGCAAATACACATGGCATTCTTCCATTTGCTTTCGTGAAAGTTTGATGCGGATTGCACTGCCATCTTTATAATATTTTCTTTTCTTAAGAATCTCTAATGTATCTTTAAGTATATGTATATTTCTATCCGCGCGATTAGCGTATTGGCTAGAAAAAATCATTATGGTTTGTCACCTCTTATAAAATGATCAAGATCACGGATTAATGCATCGCAACTTCTGTATCTATCCTTATAATCAGGCTCAATACACTTCTCGACAATGCGTTCCAACTCAGGAGCTACTTTAGAATTCAACTTTCTAATAGGCATATGGGTAAACTTTGATGAATTAGGAGCGTCTTTGGTAAGCATATAATAAAGCGTCATGCCAAGGCCGTATATATCCGTTTCAGGTCGAGCATGACCCTCATATTGCTCAGGAGCTGCATACCCGGTGGTTCCAAGTATATACTTATCTTCACGACCATCATCATAGTATCTCATAGCTACACCGAAATCAAACATACTCACGTCCAAGCCGTTGTGGATCATTATGTTGGACGGCTTTACATCACGGCATACAATCGGAGGGTTGAGTCCGTGTATTGATTTGAGAATTTTCGCTATATTCAGTCCCACAACTGCTACTCGTTCGGATTCCATTGGCCCTGATTTGTCCAATATACGATTCAATGTCTCTCCTTCAACGTAATCCATCACAAGGTAAATATACTTTGGTGTTTGAATCAGATCAAGCATTGACGGTACACCTGGATGCTTTATAGCCTTGTGCAGCTCAAAAGTTTCCTTGATATTGTCAATGATCATTTGACTATCAAATTCCCTAATATACTCTACCTTTATAGCAACTTTCCTACTTTCTTCACCCTCAACCGTTGCCAAATATACTGTGTGAGGTACAACAGCGAGAATTTTCTCCAGCTTATACCTGCCATCAATGACCGTACCCAATTGTATCGGTACCGCAAGCGGTGACGGAACAGATGCCTTTGAAGAGATAAACGGAGGCTTGTTTGAATGTATCGATGGAACAATAGGTGATATTGGTGTCACACAGGGTGTTTTGTAGAATATTACTTTGGTATACTTTGCAAAAGAGACTCCAAAATTCCAAGCAGTAACGGTATCAATATAGAAGTAAAAATACATCAATATATCCAAATTTTCATATTCTTGTAACATCTTTTCTAAATATAAAAGCAAAAATGAAAACAATTATAACGGAAGTCACTATAATATAATCTTTGACCTTCTTCATTTATTCACCCACCCAACGCCGCAAAAATTATTGCACCTATAATAGCTATAATGGCCACAGTCGCCAAGATGGCTAAAATACCTCCAACAATGAAACATACCAATGCGACAATCCCCGCTATAACCGCTGCTACAATTACAATTGCTATAAAAGCCGTAATAGCCGAAGATGGAATTAATAGCACTAGCCGCTCCCTTAATTCAATCATCTTTATCTTTTCAAAAAAACACCAAGCAAATATAGGACCACCAATAATAGCAATTGAGGCACATGCTATATATATCCCTTTTGCCCATGCTTCAGCTGCCTCAAAGTCGTCACCAAAATTTGTGATTATGTCGCTCAACGTACTTCTAAATAGATTTTGCAGGGATAAAATTATGAAGGCACCCACAGCGAAAGCAGCCACAAAGTATGTAAATACAAGGAAACCATCTACTTTTTTTGCTTTATCTATTTTTACTTTTTTTATTTCATAATCCGTCGTTTTTATGAATGATGCTATATCCTCTCCTAAATCAATATAATAGTCTAAATTTTTATTCGAACCATTTGTCAATGTTTCTAATGTAGAACTTGAATATCTTACATCATTTAGCCGCGCTATTTTTTTTGAAATATCGTGTCGTCCTCTTTGAATCAACTTAACCCCTTTCGCATCCAATATTTTTCTTATTACCAATATAAGAAAAAAGATGGCGCTTGAAACGCTAGCCGCAATCGTAACAAATGATCCCCAGCTCTCATCTAATGGACTAAGAGATATTTTCTTATACATAAATGCCCAAATAATACACAGTATCATTCCTATAGAATATATAATTATCAAAAAAAATCTTAATGCTATAGAATCGCTACCTTTTTTCTGATCTAGCGAGACAGCCAATTCATTCAAAGAGTCCAAATACTCATCAATTGCAGTTGATGATTCATTAATACATTTTTCAATCTTATCCATTTTTCTCACCTATCTTCCACTAATTTTCTGTACCCTAATGGTACTTCTCTTGTTAAAAATTGATATAAAAAATACCCTTGTAAATTACGACATTTAATAGATTTCCTATCGTATATTCCAGCTTTTGCAAGCAATGGATTGTTTTGCATTCTCTCATACAATTTATCCGTCATCTTTTTTAGTTCGAGCAATTCTTTTCCCATTTCAGATACGGTTCCTATACATATGTCTTTATAATTTCTTATATCATCTATTAACTCAATTCCATATTTGTCATCCGAATAATAATAGTCAGTAGATTTTACCAAAAAATGAATATATGTAATGTCTCCATATGGTCCGTATTTTAAATATGTATTACGAATTTTATCGACAACTCTTTCTTGATTAAGAGCAATGCCAATCTGTTCAAAAAGAACAAATAACAGATGAACCTTCTTAGTTAAATCTGTATCTTCCGCATTCAAATATGCATACACATATTCAGCACAACCTAAACGTTCAACACCACCACTGCATATAAATCCCCAAATATCATAAGACTTATCAATGTCTTGCAGCCACTCGAGATATCCATGCTCCGAATAGAATACCGTTGGTGAATCCATACAAGTGTCAATTATTTCTATTGGACTATTGAAATATCTATCCCGAATCTGAATTTCTTGTTTACTAGCATAAGTATATGCAAACCAATAGGTTGCTACAAAAGAATTAATCTTTGCCTTTTCCTCAATATCCACAATCAATTTCATCTGCTTATCATCATTTGCTAATAAACCAGTTTGTTCTAACCACATTGAAATCAGCTTATTTTCAAAAATTTCCGAATAAAATTCAGGTTTATCAGCTGATAAAATGTCATCTGCAAGTATCTGCAAACTATTCCATTTCTCACCCCTCCATACTAATGGAGTATCCATTTCCGAATAGATAAGTAAACACATCTCAAATAACGCTTTATCACCATCACCATTTTTCCCATCCGGATATTTAATTTCAACAATGTCTTCTATAGCACTTGCTACGAAAGCTTCATTATTTTTCTGAAAGTGAATTACAAAATCATGACGATATAATCTCTTCTTTGCATCCTCCCAATTATATACTATCCAATTAAATAGGTCTCTTTCTTTATATAAAAGTTCTTTTTTGCTACTGCCTTGAAAAGGAGAACTCCAAACGTTCTTACCCTTCAATACCGCTTCCAAGCCACCCTTATAATTCGGATTACTAAGCCACTTACATACATCTGCATAATCAAATCTGTTATTCTTGTCAAACTGGAATAGCCCATCTATAAGATTTTGTAAGAAGATCGTTCTTTTATCATCTATATTTTTTAGATTAATATGGTTTGACTGTGCACTTTCTTGAAAAAATCCAGCGTCATAGTTTCCATCCTTATCGGCAAATACAAAGTATCCTAAATAGAGAGAGGCTATTGTAACTGCCAGGGCATAATAATCCGTTTTAGCAGTTAATAAATAGTAAGCTGTTCCATACAAAACTTCTGGAGCCTGATATCCAGGTGTTCCACTAACTGTTTTTCCCACATGAGTAATTCTTGTCCCTGCCCTTCCTTCTTTTAACTCTCTTGTTATTCCAAAATCTCCCAAAACATAATGATTATTATATACATATATGTTTTCAGGTTTTATATCCATATGAAGAAATCCATTTTCATGAATAAAGTGAAGAGCCTCATTTAAATCTTTTATCAAAGCTACCAATTCTTCATATTCGAATTTCCCTTTTTGAGATAAATCGCCGTCTTTGCAAAATGGCTGAACCTCAAAGTAATTCATAGTTTCAGAACCAAATTCAATAAATCCAAAATCAATTATTGGAAGTACATATTTTTCAGCTTTTTCACTATTAGTAAACTGGATAATTGGCTGTCTTTTTTCAAGTTTAACGTCTCTGACATCAAGATATACTTTTACAGCCACCTCTCCATACTCATCACTATCACATACAGCAACAACACCTTCTCCACCTTGAGTAGACAAGATTCTGTTAAACCTGTATTTTTTTTCATTTAATGATAGAAATTCTGCTTTTAGCCTTATCATTTCAGCTAATGCATTATTATCTACATTATCATCCTTATCGTATTCTGTAACCAGTCTCTGATTTTCTTCAAATGTCGTACTAATTCTAATATTTTTATCATCTATTTCTGTTTTAATTCGACCATTTTTATTAGCGTCCATATCATTCTCTCCTATCGTATTTATTCAATCTCAATTATGGCAATCGAAATATTATCACTGCTGCCGTTGTTTTCTGCCATTTCAAAAAGGAGTTGAACTTTTTCTTCTAAACTATTTTCCGATTTTAGAACTCGAGTTATATCATCGTTTACAACAGCACCCCACAGTCCATCAGAACACAACAAATACATGTCATTTTTTAATGCATGCATATTAATCTGCTTAACATATGGTATCGCACTTGTTTTAGTTCCAAGACAGCGAGTAATCCTGCTACACTTCATAAGTTCCTCGTCTATATTATCAGTTATCAAGCCCATCATAATCATTTCATGAGCAGTAGAATGATCCTCACTCAATTGAACTAAATTATCATTTCGGAGCCTGTACAATCTACTATCTCCGGCATTATATATTATGACCTTATCTTCATATATGCCTAATCCGACTATTGTCGTTTTCATGCCGTTCGATTGTTCTCTTTTTTGGTAATCAAGCAAGTTATTATTTATTTGTGATAAAACACATAATATTTTGTCGGCAGAATCTATATTATTAGCTTCTTCATTAATTAACTGTCTTAACACAAATTCTGCTGCCTCATCGCCCCTGCTCTCACCACCTACACCATCACATATGGCACAGTGAAATGGTGTGGAAAGAACTGTTGAATAAACACCTGAATCTACTATTGTTTTTTCAACTAGCAACCTGTCATCGTTCTTTTCGCATATAATACCTTTGTCTACAAATCCAACAATTTTTGCATTCAATGCCATATCTATTCACCTCTAAATTCAATTGTCTGGTTTTCTCCAACTATGCATACAATTTTCGATAGTTTCCCATTATATCCGCAAATAAATTCAGATATTGGGTTTATGAATTTTTCCTCTAGCATATTTCCAATACCCCTTCCACCTTTTTCACGGTGAAAAATGGCATTTTCTTTAATACAATCTACTATTTCTGTTATTTCAACAGATATGTTCAATTTTTCTTTAATTGATTTTATTATGGTTTTTAACTGCTTTTCACATATTGATTTTGCAGATTCAATATCAATAAAATTGAACACAACAATATTATTTTCACCTAATCTGTTAAGTAACTCTGGTCTTCCATTATTTATGAAGTAATTTTTTACACCTTCAGTGATAATCTTTCTTGTCCTTTCTTTAAATTCGACTGTATCATCTATACATGGATTCTCAATAACAATTGTTGGTTTCCTTTTAATATTTCCACTTGCGTCTAAAACAGGACGTTGCATACTATCGTAAACTGGTTCCGTCATTCCCAGATTACTCGTAAATATTATAATTGCTTCACTAAAATATACTGTATTGCCCTGATTGTCAGTCATTCTTCCATCTTCAAGTATTTGTAAAAATTTATCAAGGATCGTAGGATGGGCTTTTTCAATTTCGTCAAACAAAATGACAGAGAATGGATGATTTTTGATAACATTAGTCAATTGTCCACCCCCCTCATATCCAACATATCCTGGAGGTGCTCCGAACAATTTTTGATCACTCTGTTCCAATCTATATTCGCTCATATCGAAACGGACGCATGCATCTTCATCTCCAAAAATAGCTTCCGCAATTGCTTTTGCAGTTTCCGTCTTTCCCACACCGGTAGGACCAGCTAAGAACAAGATACCTCTAGGTTTATTATTTGCATTAGAATGCTGCAAGCCGGATAATCCTTTAACGGCACGCATAATCACTTGTTCAACGGTAGAAAGCGCCAATTCCTGGCCTTTTACTCTTTCTTCCAATGTGTCCTTTACTCTTTTGACAATATCGTCTTCCAGTGATTCCCAAGGAGAATCTTTTATACCATACTTATACAACTGAATAGCCTTTTTAATATTTTCAGACTCAATATTCTCATTCAACGCCAACTCTAAAATTTGCTTTATTTCCGGACATAACAACCCACCTGTTTCAGCCACAAAATCTTTACTGTCCTTACTATCTATATTCCCCAGTTTTTGAAACTGCTTGTATCTATCAGGAAAGGTTGCAAACTCCATATATTTTCTACGAGTATTTCTGTCTGGACTTTCAATAAAAAAAGTTCTTATATTAGGATTATTAAGATAAATCCAGGCAGGAATGTCATTATATTTATCAACCACAAAAATGACCATGTTTTGTTTACCATTTGCGGTCGTTGAATTGTTGATAGCATAATATAAATTCATAAACATTTCTGTTTGAGCCGTTTCATCAATATTACATTTCTCTAATCTTGATGCAAAATTCAGTACAAATATTTTATGAATTTTATTCGAATTTTCGTCTTTTCTTGGTTCGGCATTCATCATTGCACGAAGCACTACTCGACTCATATTTACCTGTTTCATACTGTCGTTCTCAACATCATCTTGACTGTTGCACCGAGTCTTATCATCTACATTCATATCCATATTATTTGATATTGAAACCACATGTATGTTTTTTTCGTTTTTCTCGAAACACTCTTTCAATGGCATATACGCATTATGTCCCCCAGGGGCGATTTCAATTTCTTTTTTACACAAATATCCTGATAAATACGGGCTTAAAAACAACTCCTCATCCTCTTCAGTACACTCAGATTTACCACAGTAAAAACCGTATACTGGATTGTAAAATACAACTTGAGCATCCATCATACTACCATATGTATCCAACAAATCGTCTAGAGATAAAAATTGTCCCGCATTGTCAACTTCACAGTAAAATTCATCAAGTATATTTCCCTCAAGAATCAATCCTCTTTTGATTCCCATGAAACTCTTTAACTCTTTTTGCCATTTTGCCATATTATCAAATTTCATTAATTTTTTCTCCTCTGTATTCCTATAGTAATAAATTTGTCATTATGCACAAAGGTTTCAAGTGAATAATTCATTTTTTCATATTCGGCATATTCACTCACAAGTCCCTGTGTCAAAAAGAATATTTTCTGATTGCTTGAGCCACGCAAATTGGTCGCTTCCACATTTTTACTTTCAATGTATCTGCCATCCACTAAAACATCTATATTGCACAAACAACTAGTCATCACTTCTGACTCACGTATTTCTTCCATTGTATAACCTGTGTATACCAATATGTCTGTAAAATACCTACGAACTTGTTTCAAAAAAACAAACAGTTCTTCTGGCTGTTCAAGAGGATCTCCACCTGAAATTGTTAGCCTAGTGCAGTTCGTTCTTGAAGCTTCATTTATAATCATAGTAGCAATTACATCGACCGGAACTTCTTTCGCGGCATCAACTAATTGCAGTTCTTCTGAAATACAACCAAAACATTTTTTTGAACATCCCTGTACCCAAAGTCCTACTCTTTCACCAGGGCCTAATGAATGAATAGGGGCAATCATCCTAGCTATTTTCATCTATTATCACCATAAATTGAACCGAGTCATTTTTTGTTCCCAGAACAATAATATCTCCATTTTTTACCTCGTACTCATGTCTTTTTTCAAGGATTTCCTTATTGAGCATTGTTCCATTTGTGCTTTTCTCATCCCAGATCAGCCATTTCCTATTTTGGTTAATAATATACAAATGTTCATTGCTTACTCTTGTGTCGTATTGAAGATGTTCCTTTCCCATATTATCTCGTCCTATACAACATTCTCCATCAGAGTCATCAATCTTTATTTCGAAATCATGCTTTATTTTACCTTGTTTAGAAGAATACTTGAGTGTAATGCATGAGTTCGATTTACTATTAATCGTAATCCCATGCTCTGAGGCAAAATCTGACATAGAATAGATTTTTTCGCCAGTGTTTTCTACAATCTCATCCTTTTGTGGTGCCACAATGGACTCATCAAATTTCTCGATGGGAATTAACTTTCTACTCCAAATTGCAGTACTCTTACAATTGGGACATCTTTTTTTTATGTCATCTTTGCTTTCCAGCACAAATTCCTCATTGCAATCTGGACAGATTTGTTTGTATTTCATATATATACTAATAGCGCAATGCTATACTCCTTTCTTTCTTTTTCTCAGCATTCTTTCGTCGCTTTTCGATTGCCTTTTTTCTTCTGATTTCCATGTATTTATTTGTATTATTAACTTTTTGTTTCATGGTCTCGAATTCAATTGCAACATGGTCTGCGGATGCTTTCTCCTCCAATTCGATTTTGATGCCCCAATTTTTTTTCAGAGCCTCTTCCAATTTTTTTGTTCTTTCACAATGCTCCTTTTGGATTTTCATAACAGTATTGTTATCAGTTTTCTTCAGTGAAATTGTTTCCATTGTACTGGTTCCATCACTATGAACAATTAATTGCAAACCAACCTCATCGCTTACCTTAAACAACTGCATCATAGAGTTACCTTCATGCTCATAATATTGAAGCAATTTATCTTTTAATCGATAATTTTTTAATTTTTCACCCACTATAGTCTCCGCGCTGGTTTTATCCGCAATTTCATAATTCATTCTGTTTAGTTCTGTCTCAATCGCATAACATATATAAAGTTCACGTGCAACATCATCTGAACCAGATTCTTTTTTCAACTCTTCTAATAAAATGGATTGGTCTTTTAGTCTATTAAGCATATCATTTCTAGAATTAATTTCTTCTTCCAATTCTCGTAATGAGTCAAACTCTACTGCTTCTCTGTATTCATCTCCTATTTTTTCACATGACTCTTTATATCTTAAATATAATTCCAAAAATTTTTCTTGTTCTTTATCAAGTTCATATTTATATATTCCATATGAATCAATATATCTTTCGATAGTCGCAATTTTAGTCTCGAGCAACCACTTTTCAATTTTTGTATAATCGACTGAACTAAACTCATCATTTATACATTTAAAGATTTCCGCAATTCTATTAGTATCATAGGAATTGATTGGACAGTTTTCTGCCCTTTCAACTTCTCTTGCTATGATTTCATAAAACTTTGTCTTCAATAAATCCAATTTTTCTAAAAGTTTATTTATTTCTACTTTTTCAGAATCCTCAATCTGAATATTTTTTACAAAGCAATAATCACCAATGCTTAATCCATTAAACATGGCTTCTATTTTTTCAATAAATGTAAGCATGCTTAGGTTTTCAGCCTTATTTTCAGAAATTAGCTTAATCTCTTTTTTTAAATTCTCAGTCAATTCCTTGATACGTTGCACATCTAAGCTATTGCGCATTTCTATATTGCTAACGTCATTTTTTTCGTTGTAATCAGCGATAGCTTGTAATTCAGACATAATTTTCTCTGCCACCAACGCCGTAGAAGGATTCAATAAATACCCACTTGCTTTGAGTTCATCAATCTTTTCCTTACACTCTATGGTTATTTGTTGTCTTTTTTCTACCGCTTTCTCAAATCGCATTCTTTCTCTTGCCTGCTCTTGTGCAATACGTTCCAATGCTCTTTGATGTTCTCTCGCCAATCCATCATATATTGCTTTTCCTGTGCTAAAAATCGCATATCCTCCCACAATCGGTGCAAGGATAGCAATTGATGCACCGATTGCAATTGGACCTGCAATTATCGAAGCACCCAACTCTACTCCACCAACTTCATAGCTACTCATTTGTCACCTCTCAAACCTACATTTTATGTCATAAAGGGCAAAACTGTACTACCTACTATTAATCCATTCTATATTCTTTGGCCTTTCTTACACTTTCAACAAAGTCAATAAATACATTTTCCAGTTTCTTTGGCATTTTCGAGTCGTGCATCCAATTTCCTTTTTCATCTACTGATATATACCTTTTAATCTCTTCAGGTGGCATAATAATCATAGCTTTACCTCCTTGTTTAAGTGGGTAGTGTAAAAAACTACCTGTTTTTTATTGTTCTAAATCTTTTAAAACCTTGAATTTCTGGAGGTTTGCAAATAAAAAGAGCATTTACCTCCTATCTTTGGTATAATGTCTATCGCCAAACAAACCTTATACAAAAGGAGTCAATGCCCATGGACATTATACTTTATTTACTTAGCATAATTCAATACCAACAAAAACAAATCCGCTGGCTTTTTTGCTTCATCTGCAGATATATTCCTCTTAAGCAGTGGTCTTTTGACGATTCGCATTCCCCAAAATATCAAAAATTTAAGATTGATAAACTCCCAACGATTATCTATTACGAAAAATGGGACTATCTGGATTACATTCCATACCTTGAATGGAGATACGGCAATAAAATAAAGCCAGTTAATCATCGCAGGGATTGTGATATTGCCTACGACTGCACATGTCCACACTGCAATCACTCGCTGGTTCACAAGAAAGACCGTAAACCGTTTGTTATCCACGAGTGTATAAATCCGAAATGTCCGTATTATCTTCACAACCTTAAAAAGGTTGATAAAAAAACTGGCAGAGGATTATGGAAAAAACAAATATAAATTCCATTACATCTATCGTGAATTCCAGATAGATTTCTTTCGCATGGACTTAAACAGTCTCCCTAAAAATGCGTCCTCATTGAAATTTACCAAGCACGATCAAAATGTCATGTCTCTCTGTCTTACTTACAAAGTGAAGCTCGGATTATCTCTCCGCAAAACAGCTCAGACTTTAACGGACATCTATGGAATCAGCATATTGCATCAGCATATTACCAACTACTGTAACTATATTAGTATATGCCACAAGTTTTGTATTTCAGTATTGAACTAAAAGCAGCATAAATTGTGCAGTGCCACTTCAATTTCCTGCTCAATTGTTTTTTAGTCATGAGCAACGCCAAAAAAATCTGGCCTTTGCTTTTAAATTACCACCTGTACCATTCATAGTAGCTTCAAGATTGTTTCTTTTTTCGAAAAAATCTTAATGTTTCCAACAAAGACGAATATTATTTCAACTTCATAATATAACATACAACTGCTTACAATACCTCTGCGGCGAATTAGGGAAAAATTCCCACAACCTTGAATACAACTTTATCAAAAATCTCTCCTAGGTATTTCTAAGGATGGATTTTTCGTCTTATCTTAGTTGCTAGAGGATTACCGTTATAAAGCTTTCTTCTAATTTCTGTAGGCACACAAACCTCTACCGAACATACTTTGACACCTCCGAATATTAAGTCCCTTTCTGCATGCCATATATCGCAAAAATACTGAAATTTATAAATTTAGCATTTATACAATTATCTCCTTAAGTCTAGCTTCACGTTATTATCCTATCATATCAAATGGCGATTTAGCGCAAAATGTAACTTTTGGTAGCTAAAAATGTAACTTTTGGTAATATATTAACTAGATTTCACTTGATAAATATAATTTTACATCAAAAAGTTTTTCAAAAAAGTATATTATTTTTGCGGGAACGCAGTAAACTTCATTGTTGACCTATCAATTACTCTTGTTTCTTTATTAATCTCTCTGTCTATCAAATAAGATAATTTCACTAACATAAAATACTCTAACAGCTTTGAGTTTTGCACGATCTAGCTGTTTTTACAGTAATCATTGCTACAAACGATTCCATCATCGTTATAAATTGCTGGTGAGCCACAATCAGGGCAGTCAATTTGTTACTGTTCAGGGGTTAGCTGGACTTGAGAAAACCGATGGTGTAGACTGATAACAGTCAAAGCCATCGGTTTTCTTTATCCAAATATCTTGGACACTCTGTCAAATATATTCTCTGGTTCTTCCAGCCGCATCAAAATAAGCATGCTCATGCATTGACAGAGATAATCGATACTTTCGAAACTCCTAAATGTCACGGCCTGCGCCTGTTTCCGCTTATAATTCCTCAGAAACCTTTCCGCTTCGTTATTAGTAGCAGGTATCCGGAGATCATGTAAAAATAGCAGATGATTCCGCATGTATTTCTCCATTCTCAGGAATAAATTACATCCTTCTCAATAATAGGTGTTTGATGGAATGTCCTCATATTCCTTTCGGGCAATTTCCAGTATCTTCAGGTATTGTTTTTCAAACTCGGAAGTTTTTTCTGTCTCCGGGGTGTATGGCACCTGGGACTTATTTCGGAAGTGGATCATTCCCTGTATCAATGAATATATCTTTTTGTTTCAGGTTCGATCTGGCTCATTTTCGATGCTGGATTTCTGGTACCTCAGCACATGCGCAAGACATTCCTGATGATCTTCTCCATAGTTGTAGAAGGTGATATCATGGTCATGGACAAGGATCCCATGATAAACTTCCGCAACGGTTCCTTTTACACCTTCATGACCCTTTTTTCTGCGTGCAAAATAAAGAGCTTTTCCATCAGGTGTTGCACAGACATACACATAACAGCTGTTTCCGTTCTCTCTGGCATTTGTACAGTCTGTATGCATAACTGGAGAAAGTAGCATATCTGCATAAGCAGACCTGCGCTCAGGCTCAGTTTTTAAAGCAAACTCTTTGCTGAGTTTACTTACCATTCCTTTAGAAATGTTTAATTTTCCACCTGTCAAATCTGACAGGAACTTTCTGCTCTTATCAATAGAAGTACAACAGTCATTATTAAGGAGAAACAAAAATGCCCGAATGCTGCCATCGTAGTTTATATCATCAACAACACCATCCGGAAATGCATCATGTACACGTTCGCCCGTTTTACTGTTATAATAAACATCTGCATGGTCTGGGGTAAACATCTCAGAATTTATTGGTATTTTAAATAATTATCTTTATTGGTATAATGAAAAAGGAATAAAAAAACATTAGGATATTTGAGTCCTATAGAGTACAGACATAGACCTGGATTGATCACTTAGATAGTCTAAGAAAATGTCCGCACCCTCGTCTCTGTCTTTTAGAGTATCTCACAAGTTTTGGGATTAGCATAGGCGGATGGTTTGACGTTTACATTTAATCCGCAGCCTAAACCCTATCACTAAACTCTAGCTGCTCAATTTTTCTCCAGCCAGACCGAAAAATAGATATGGTTCCATATAATAAAACTGAGCTTTCCGCAAGGCTTCTCTGATGATACTAACCTTACAAAAAGCCCGGAAATACACCACTTTTCAGCGCTAGATTTTATTTTCTTGACAGCAAACAGACCGTCTCCACATGACTCGAGTGGATAGCAAGAATGTCCAATCCCACTCGGTCGTACTCGGAAACATATCTACTGCCATTTTAACCCATTTGACAGTATGCAGAAACATATCAATATGGATTTTCCCTGTTTTCGCAATTTGGTCGTTTGTGGGAACAAATCAACCATCAATCTTTTCCAAATACATCTCTAGTGTACACTTTATCCTTTACATCATCCAAAATAGAATCAAAGCGATTTGCAATAATACAGTCACTCACTTCTTTAAAAGTATTTATATCATTAACAATAAGTGAACCAAAAAAAGTACTTCCATCTTCTAATGTCGGTTCGTAAACTACAACATTAGCTCCCTTTGCTTTCACTCTTTTCATAATTCCTTGAATCGATGAGTGCCTAAAATTATCAGAATTCGATTTCATTGTTAATCTATATACACCGATCGTTACCTTACGTTCCATATCCGTACTGAAAACACTTTGCTCATCATAAGAATAATAATTTGCCATTCTAAGAACTCTATCCGCAATGAAATCTTTTCTTGTTCTATTACTCTCAACAATAGCCGTAATCATATTTTGTGGGACAGAATCATAATTAGCCAAAAGCTGTTTTGTATCCTTCGGCAAGCAATACCCTCCGTAGCCGAATGAGGGATTATTGTAATGCGACCCAATTCTAGGATCTAAGCAAACCCCTTCTATAATATCTGAAGTTTCTAAACCTCTAAGTTCAGCATAAGTGTCCAATTCATTAAAGTATGCCACTCTTAGTGCTAGATATGTATTCGAAAATAATTTTACTGCTTCAGCTTCCGTTGCTCCCATAAAAAGAACATCTATGTTTTCCTTCTGCGCACCTTCTTTCAAAAGATCTGCAAATACGTAAGCTGCTTTTTTTATTTTCTCATCCTTTCTATCCATCGAAACAATAATTCTACTTGGATACAAATTGTCATATAATGCTTTAGATTCTCTTAAAAATTCTGGACTAAACAAAATAGCTTTTGTTCCATATTTAGCTTTGACACTTTCAGTATAACCCACTGGAATAGTTGACTTGATAACAACTATAGCAGACGAATTATTATGAAATACAAGGTTCAAAACACTTTCAACCGCTGATATATCAAAAAAATTTTTTTCAGCATCATAATTAGTTGGTGTTGCAATTACGACATAATTTGCCTCTTTTATAGCTGCAACACCATCAATGGTAGCAATTAAATCCAATGATTTTTCTTTGAAATATTTTTCTATATATTCATCAACAATTGGAGAAATTCTCGCATTGACCATATCGACTTTTTTCTTAACTGTATCAACAGCAATTACCTTATTATGCTGCGATAATAATGTCGCAATTGATAGTCCCACATATCCAAGTCCAAATACGGCAATAATCTTCTTTCCCATTTTTCTCACTCCTGTATTTCTTTATTCTACATTTTTTCAAATTTGCATCAGTTGCATACTTTTTAAAGACCTTTTTATTTTACTAATTAAAATGAGTTTTTGTTTCACCTATAATCGCTATTCAAATGGATCTTTATACTCTCCAATGATAAAATCATTTCCTAATTTATAACGAGGCTCGAGGCTACCTAACTTGCAATCTCTAGTGTCAATATAAGTTACTGTTACAGTTGAAAAAATGTATGCATACTCATTTCTACTACGTTCTCCATTGTCAAGTATCTCAATACATTTGAAACTTGGAATACTCTTCGCTTCACTCAGCTCATACATCAAAGGAAACACGTCCGTTTCTTGCAGCATTGTCAGAAGATTGATTTGTGTTTGTATTTACACCGACACACACCTCGTGGCTGAACATGATTGAAAGTTTCTTTAGCAAAATGACTAAACAGATGTTAAAAGGCATTCGTGTCAATTCAAAGGAGGAACTATCGGAACGAATATATCGCTACTTCGATGAGATCAATGCTGACCCGCTTGTTTATCGTTGGACATGTAATGTATGTTGGAAGGAATATGTAGTATTTCAGGTAAATGTTCCTCACCATTAAAACCAACTAAAATATTATTTGTCATTCGAAATAGATTTTTCGAAGTACATCACCTTTTAATATTTCTCTCTAAAATATTCGATGGTTTTATCTAGTCCATCACTTATATCAACACAAGGTTTCCAATTTAGCATTTCTTTTGCAAGGGCAATATCAGGCTTTCTCTTAACCGGATCATCCTCTGGCAGTTCCTTGAATACCAACTTGGATGAATACCCTGTTTTCTCTATAATCATCTTGGCTAAATCCAATATCGTCATTTCACATGGATTTCCTAAATTAACTGGTCCAACAAAGCCATCCTGATCCATCATTTTTATTAATCCATCAACCAAGTCATCAACATAGCAAAAGCTTCTCGTTTGTTCACCAGAACCATAAATAGTGATGTCTTTATTATGTAATGCCTGCACAATAAAATTTGATACCACTCTTCCATCATTTTCAAGCATTCTTGGACCATAAGTGTTAAATATTCTAACAACCCTTATATCGACATCATATTGCCTGTAATAATCAAAAAATAGTGTCTCTGCTACTCTCTTTCCTTCGTCATAACATGCTCTGGGACCGATTGTATTCACGTTACCTCTATATCCTTCTACTTGAGGATGAACTAATGGATCTCCATATATCTCGCTTGTGCTGGATTGCAATACTTTTACTCCCATTCTTCTTGCCAAATCCAATACATTCAAGGCCCCCATAAAGCTAGTTTTAGTAGTCATTATAGGATCATACTGATAGTGGATTGGGCTTGCGGGGCATGCCAAATTATAAATCATGTCAACTTCAAGCTGTAGTGGATTTATTACATTGGCATTTACAAATTCAAAATTTTCATTCTCGAAAAAAGAACTTATATTTTCATATGTTCCCGTAAACATATTATCTAAGCAAATGACCTTATTACCTTCATTTAACAATCTTTCGCATAAATGAGAACCTATAAATCCTGCTCCACCTGTTACAAGTATTTTTTTCATTTATTTGTTCACCTCTGTATATAAAAAATTTTCCGCAATTAATTCTGCCTCTTGAGCTGCTGCCTTATCACGTTTAGGGAAATAATACTTTACTAAAAACTGAGCAAACTTCACCAATCTATGTTTTCCGTAACATAAAGGGATATTTCCTGCTATTTCAACTGCCACACAATTTCCCTCATTAAGTGCATTCAAAACATTCTTTTCTTCTTTATCATCAGCGATAACAATTGTGTAATGCTTTCCACAAATCGGGTCAGATGTATAATAATGCGAATCCGTAATTCCAATAATAGGAACCCCATCAAAATCGCCCAAAATATCTCGTGCTAACAATGCTTGTAAATTTGAAACATTATATTCACCTTCCTGTGAACCCGACACTAATTCAATCCCAGAAAATCTTTTGTCTTTGCCTAATTCAATATATAAATTTTCAGGAGTATCCATTCTTGTTCCATTCATAGCAATAGGTTTCCAATATGGATGAGCTAGAATACTGATACCACCGATTCTTCTTACCTCATCAAGCAATACTTGAGTACACGCATAGGCCTCTTTATCACACGATAAATTAGCACACTCAGATATTATTTTCTTTGTATCCTCCATATCACATACTTGTTTTGTTAAATATTTTCGTTCAATTGGTTTTTTTGTTCCTAGGGACAAAATATGCATAGGCGAATACTCTAATGAGTACTCCTCACCAGAAATTACAGTCAAATCCAATCCCATCTCTCTTGCTTTTGTTCTTGCCACAACAGAGCCTTGAAAGTTGTTATGATCTGTTACTGCTACAATATCCATTCCTGCCCTTCTAGCGGATGAAACAACTAGCTCAGGCGGTTCATAACCATCTGAATAGGTTGTATGCATATGAAAATCTGCTTTATATAACTGTTTGCCATACAAGTCTTCATCGAGTGCATATACACTTGTTGAAAGCAATAGATATTCTTTACCATCCATGATATAAAAAATATTGATGTTATATAAATCCTCATGCTTAAAGCAATATGGTATACTTATCATATTTTCGTTGGCTTCAAGGTTCAGCGTAAATGGTTCGAATTTAATGCTCGTATGAAAATCGTAATTATATACCGGCGAAATATAAACTTTATAGTTCCCTACTAGTTTTTGAAAATTATACTTGCAAGTAATTTCAACAACAGAAGCGACACCTACCTTAAAAATATTCTTTTTAATTTCGTAGTACGTTTTTTTGTTGCCCATTCTCTCAAATACTTTAAGAAAATTCTTCTTTGCTCCCTCGCTAGAGACAGCCAAGACCTCTAGAATTTTTCTCTCGTCCCAACCGTCTTCATTAACATGTTTTTCTAACAATTCTTTATGTAAGTCTGTTACCCACATATTTTCATTGTATAATTCTTCTATCAACTCCATTTTTGTCTCCTTTATCGCAATCATACCAAAATCTATCAGCCCATATCGTATTGTTTCCCATACACGCAAGATATATATAATCATTCGAAGTCATATATACAAAAAAATCTTTACCTTGCGATTCGACTATAATTATTTTAGGTCTATATTTTCTGAGATTCCAATTTTGCATAATTAGAGAATCTTCGCCTTCACAATCCACCGAAAGCAAATCTGGTACAAATCCAACATCTGCCATCAACTCGTCCACACAAATAGTTTTAGTATTTATTATCTCTGAAATACAGCTTACCTTTAGACTGCTATCTTCTATATGCTCTTGTACCACTTTTTTATGTAATGAAGAATATGCAATATTATCAGTCACGTAAAAAGGTATATCTTTTTTAGAGTTATCACTTACTGCAGCACGAACGAACCTATCACTCGCTCTATATTGTCGACTTAATTCTTCACAACGTGGATTGGGATCAACCAATACACCTTTTGCACCATGCGTATAAAAATAAAATGTATTATTCTTATAATTCGGTTCACCCACTCCAATCTCTATGTAAGAAATATCAGGAATATGGATTCCTTTTTTTTCAAATTCATAGGACACCAACACATCCTCGCCATTTTCAGCATAGAATTTTTTCTCTGGAAAAGTCGATACAATCCTATCTTTGACGCTCTCTAGGGATTTTTGAACCTTATTAAAATCATTTTCATCATCGACTATTACATATACCTTTTCATCTGTTATATTTGCACAAAAATCCGAGTCTACCCTCCCCGAAATTTTTACACTTTTCACACTTTTATAGTATTTTTCAAATATATCTGTTTCGTCAAATTTATCTGAAATTATTATACATTCATCCATATCTTTAAACCTCAAATATTTATAATTCCATTCTTTATACTACCGTAATACTTTCCTGCAAGATGACTTATTAGTTCAACACAGTTTAAATCTGCATCTTTTTGTTTCTTAATAAGTCCTATGATATTTTTACCAAGCATTTTATAAATGTTAGGATCATAATTAAACTTCCCACCATAAACCTTCTGTAATTTACTACTTGAAACACCATTTCTAAAGCTCTTCTTTGCAATCCCATGAAGAGTGGTAACATTATGTGCATATATAATTATTGATGGCTCATATCTGAGTTTAGCTCCATGTTTCAATGCACGCCAACACAAATCCACATCTTCAGCATTATTGGCAAAAAAATTATTAAATCCTTTAATCTCATATAAAAGTTTTCGTCTATACGCACAATTTGCAGTAACAAATGCATCGTTTAGTGTTTGCTCTTTTACCTCATACCCCTCATCCGGAAAATTCATAATTAATTTCCAGGCCAAGTTTCCCCAATATTCTTCATAGTGATTTATAGGCGGTGCAGCTAAAACTTTTCCACCCACACCATCAATTTCATCATTTTCAAAAACAATTCTTATGTGCTTTAACCAATCTTTATCAACAATACAATCACCATCTGTAAAAGCAATCACAGTTCCTTTTGCTCTTTTAATTCCAACATTTCTTCCTGATGCAGCGTTTCTCCTAGTATTATTTACAACTATAATCTGAGGATAATATTTTTTTATAATTTCTATAGTTTTATCTGTTGAGCCACCATCTGCAACAATCACTTCATATGGTTGTTCAGAATTATTATATATGGCATCCAAGGTAGCTTTTATTCTATTTTCCTCATTGTACACAGGAATAACTACAGATATTTTCATAAAGTTCATCTCCTTTTCTTACACTACTTACTCTTCTATAATAAATACGTTTCATATTGAATCACATACACACTAGAATCTTGACTCTTTTATCCAATTACACTTTCTACAAAAATCTGGTAATTTTAGTTCAGCCATCATTTTCCTTAATTCTCTATATGTTTCTCCATTCCATATTTCATCAAAAGATTTTTCTAGTAGGTTACCCATGTATTTTTTCATATTAAAACAACAAGTTGTTACATTACCTTTCAGATCAATGTAACAGCGTTCTATTGCCCATTGACATATCTTTCCAGAACACCACTGTTGTTTTTTTATTTGTTCCATGGTAGCTAGTTCTGAATAGTAATCTGTTTCTAACGACAATCCCCCATACAATGAACTAGCCTGTCCAAATCTCTTTTCCACTTCAATCCCAAATGTTTCTTTTTCAAGTAACTTATCAATGTTTTGTCTCCTTTCAAAATTGGGGAAATTAACGGTTACATGCAAATTTTCTCCCACCTCTTTAGCAATCTTCATTTTTTCATAAAGTAATGCATAGTAATACTCAACTTCGTCATCTTGATTTCCTATGCACGGATTAATACCTAATCTATGAAATTTTACATTGGTGATACCATAGTCAGCTGCAAGCTTCACTATTTGTGGTAATTCCAATATATTCTGTTTCATAACAACACAATCTATATTTTTTTTAAGCCCAGGTGCAGTTCTTCCTAACTTTGCAAGATTAGAAAGAAAACAATCAAACGAAAGACCTCTCCTAATCATTTCATATGTTTTTTTAGTTGCTCCATCACAAGAAATATTTAAGAACTTAAAGCTACTGTTCAAATAACCCCACAACTCGTCTGGAATATAACACAAATTAGTATTCGTCCCAATTTCTACGCCAAACATTGACATAACTTTTATATTTTCAACAATATTAGAACTCAAAAAAGGTTCTCCATCCCCATTTAACATTATCGTTTCGCAAAATGGCATAATACTTACAAGTTGATTCATGACAGCACTTGAGATATCATTAGCCCCGTTATTCGCAAGGTAAAAATGATTACACATTATACATCTTGCATTACATTTATTTGTTTGCTCAATTTGTATATATCTTGGATAAAAATCAGCTTTTCCATCGTTACTTCCAACAACATAGTCTAATATTTTTTTTCTATTTTCGGCTTTCAATTTTAGATAGTCAGCATTCTCTCTTTGTTCTATACTCATATTGTTCCATTCCTTCTTCAGTCAAAAATACAACCGTTTTATTCGGAAAAAGAATTGGCTCTTTTTTTACTAATCTAAAAGCCAAATTTATTCCTGATTCTATCGCAAGCGAAATCCCCTCGCCTGAATATTGATCAACTAATAGTGCCGCATCCCCTATGCAATTATCCGATAAAGCTCTATCGCTATAATTACCTACTCCCAAAAGTGCTCCTTGTGGTTTTCTTTCATAGTGTTCATAATCAATATACTTTTGTCTAATTTCGTTTTCGAATTCTTCATATAGCGACTTAATTTCTCTTCTATTGCTAAGACTCCAACATCCTATATTCCAAATATTATGCCCAACCGGGAAAACCCAAGCATATCCATCTCCGTATTTCGAATTTCTGAAAAAATAAAATGACTCATCTTTTAAGGTTCCTTCACCTACTATTCTTGATGAAATTCCCACTGGAAGATTTCTTCTCAATCGTTCATCAACCCCTAACACCCCTGATGCATTTATATAAATCTCTGTCTCGTAGTCATCATTTAATATTATCTGTTTGTCACTTTTATATTCTATGCGGTTAACCAATGTATCAAACACAATGTCAACCCCTATCTCTTTCGCTTTTAAATACAATATCTCGTCAAAGACATCTCTCGAAACCCCTATTGAAAAATCTCGATACCCCATATCATCTCTAAACTTTTTCTTATACGTCTTATCATCGTAAAAAGTAATGTTGTATACTATTTTTTTCCCTCCAGCGTCAAGAAGTTTTTGAATATCTATATCAAGATATTCTAACGCGGTTAAACATCTACTTGTTATCCCGTCTCCACACACCTTTCCTTTGTTTTCTTTTTTTCGTTCAAGTACAAGACAGCGCTTACCTAACTTAGACAATGTAATTGAACAAGACAATCCCGCGGGTCCGGCACCAACTATAATCGCATCATATTTTTTTCTCATTTTTCGACAAGCCAATCCTCTTCTTTATATTCATGTAAATTATTTTCCCACTTAATCTCAACTGGTTGCGTACAATATCTACACATTTGCAATGGTCTATTTAACTTTTCCAGTATTTCTTTTGTTGACAGCTGAGTCATATGAATATCAATCATATCATCGGAATATGACAGCGTATGCTTAAAAAATCTATCAAAAAGCCTTACCACATTAGGTGCCGGACACCCCGATAGTTTTCCTTTATATAAATATTTACAATTACTTCCAACCACACACTGTTTATATGCTTTCTCAATATTGTTGTTCCCAGATATGTCCATCCTTTTCCTAAATTCTGATATTAATTCGGTAAATGAATACTTAATTTTTTTCTTCTGTAACAACTCTTCTATTTCATTTTTAACCAACTGAGTAGGCGGGTACATTGAAATATCTACAAAAATATCTTTATTTGCCCATGTGTCCAACTCATCCTTTTTCGTTGTCAATAGTAACCCATTTGTAACTACATGTATTTCCGTAAAAGGATAATACTGCCTTGTTATATTAATTATTTCATTCAAATTTGGATGGAGTAATGGTTCTCCGCCCAAAATTCTGATTTTATATATGATTGGAACTAAACTAGACATTCTTTTTATATCCGTTTCATATTCTTCAACCTCAATGAAATCTGATTTATGTGCTAGTGGAGAAAAATGTGAACACCCTTTACAATTTAGATTGCAGTATTCGACTATTCCTATCTCCAAATATTCAAGAGCATTTTTCATTTCCATTCACCTACCAAACGTTTTCTTCTATATAATAGTCATGTTGTAAAATAGCATTTACCATAGAGTCAATTTTTCCAGAAAATCCTATATTTCTTAAATATTGATAAATAGCATTATACTCTGTTGTGAAACAGATTATCACGGCTACATCATCTTTGCATTCATACAAATCCTCTTTGGAAATAACATTTCCATACAAGCTATTCTCATATACTTTTATCTGCGACTCATCTTGATATACAACACCTATCAACTCTAAACCGGCCTTTTCCACTTCTTGCCGCATCAAAATCAGATTATAGCCGCTGCCATATAGAATTATTTTCTTATACTTTTTACTAGTCAACCAATCTGACATATAATGTCCATATTCATAATTCATTATATGTTGCTTAAATATTTCTCTCTCAAATTCTATATTCGAATCATCTTTCAATCGATAGACACTTTTATGCTCACAGATTGGACATTTGTATGTATATTTTTTCCACTCGTATCCTTTCTTAACTCCGATTATTTTTTCGAATTTATGGTTGCAGTGCCTACAAGTTAATATACATCTCACATCGCTACCTTCTTTAATGAGAATACTAATTTTCCCATGCATAACAGTATCTATTCTTGTCAATTTAATTATTCTTCTTACCTTATCCCACTCGTAGTTATCTAATTTCGAATAGTTTAATTCTGGTAGTCCTTGCTCTATGAATAATCGTTCGTCACATATAACGCCGCTATTCAACGCCCCATTATAGTATTCTGTTCCTGGACATAGTTGTAGATGTACAAAATCAATTTGATACTTTCTGTTTCTATTCCACCAATCGAATGATTTATAAAAAGAACTCAAAGTTTCCTTAGGCGTAACTGCTATAAAATTACCTGAAATATTTATCCCATGATTATATAAAATTTCTAATGCAATCTTACTTTGTTCACTACTAATTCTTTTATTCATATCCAAAAGTATGTCATCATCCATACTTTCTAATCCAACTAAAACATTTGTACATCCTGCTTCTTTCATTCTTTCAACCAAAGCATCATTAATAATATCCACTCTCAGTTCAGCAAACCATTTCAAATTATATTTTTGAATTCTGTCGCAAAATTCAAATATAACATCTTGTTTTACTCCAAAAAATTCATCCATAATTGTTATGCCGGACAAACCATATTTATCAATAAGAAGTTCTAATTCTTCAAAAAAATTATCCAAAGATCTAGCCCTATATTTTCTACCTATCGTATGAAAACAAAATTTACAACCATATGGACATGAACGACCAAATAACATCGGAAGCACTCTAGGATTTTCAACAGACTCGTAGTCAAAGTGTGCCGAATCGTCATAATCATTTAAATCTTCAAACAGCTTATCTACTCCAAAACCCTCATATGAAGGGAATGCAATGCTGTTTATATCCGCTATCAACGGTCTATCTTGATTTCTCAGATAACCCGATGAGGTTTTATACATTATACCTAAAATATTCTCTGGAGATCGTCCTTGTTCAATACAATGTATCAGCTCACACGTTGTAATCTCACCTTCACCTAATACAACAAAATCAGGGTTAGTCATCTCTGCAAACAAATTCGGATTCGATGTATAGCCAGCGCCACCACCAATAGTAATGATGTTCTTCTTTATTTTTTTTGCAAAATCAAAAACTGTTTTAAGCCCCCAATAATTGTATGATGTACCACCACATAACAAAACATCTATATGCTCTTCGCTGATTATCTTTGCTAAAAACTCATATAAATTCCCATCAACATAATTTAGATTGTAGGAAATCACATTTATGCCACTTTTTCTTAATGACCCATTTATATATGCAATTCCCAATGGGATAACTGATTCTCTGTGTATTAAATGCTTATCTGGCGGTATTACCAATAGAACGTTCATGTCACACCTCACTTATTCTTAATCGGAACATCTGTTACCCAATGACTTTCGTCTATATTCTTCAAATCATCACATCTACTCCATTTCTCTTCTTGAAGTTCTCCACAATATTTGCAAGAATCCTTAGCCGTCTCCAAAAAAAGTAATATCATTTCCGCCGTCACGTCTTTTTCGTGAATATTTATAGTACTATCTGCACATATAATTTCTGTACCATAATAATCATTAAAATGATTTACAACTATCGGAGCACTACATAACGCTAGTTCGCCATTATGAACAAATGTGCATCTCCTTCCTATTGAACATCTTCTAAAAGCTTCCTCTTTATCACTCTGTTTATTAGGACAAAATCGTTTTCTAAATCGTTCTATTTTGGACGAAACTAAATAACTCACCCCACACGAATCTAATCTGTCTTTTATGCAAATTCTTCGCTCGTATGTTGGTGGATATAGTGATATATCAAGAGATACATTATTGTCTTTAACACAAAACAATATGCTCTTATCAATATTAGGAATCAACAACCCATTTGTAACAATTTGAATATCAGCATTGGGAAATGATTCTCTTGCAGTTATTACATACTCACTTATATTGGATACTAAAAAGGGTTCTCCTCCCAACAATCTAATATGCCGAATATTACTAAATAAATCCGCAAGTCTTCGAATATCTCTTTTAAAGTTTTCATATGTACATGTATCTTTTTTTACCATTGGTGAAAAATGAGAGCATCCATTACAGTTCAAATTACATAAATCTGTTACATGAAACTCAACATATCTTAATTCAGCCATCATTTTCACCTACTTGCTCAAAAATGTCTTTGAAAGCCTTAACTTTTGTTTTTTCCTCAGTATTGTCTAAAACTGCGAAAACAATAGTTCTAAAACAGCCATTAAAGTTACTACTTATAACATTTTTAAAAAATTTAGCGATATCATAAGCATTATGTCCAAAAGCTCCAGCCCCCCAAGCGCCAAGCACAATATCAACGTATCCTTGTTCTATCATACATCCCAATATTCTACTCATCTTCTTCTCAAGTACTAGATTGATTTTTTTCCTTATTTCTTTGGTGAAATCTACTCTATCAATATCAGTATCAGATAGCATAAACAAATCATTTTTGAATGCTTCAGCTTGAATACTCATCATATTGGGTGCAGGCATAGTTACTACAGCTGTATCAATAGGTTCTCCTAAAAGTTCATAATTTTTATCCTTAATTACCAGGACATTGGGACTCAGTATAAGCGAATTACCATTAAACAAACTTCTACATTCGTTGTTTTTTTTATAAAACGGACTTGAGGCCTCAGATGTTAAAGATAAGTGCAAACTACTTCTTCTGCACAATTCTTCCTCTTGCGCAGAGTATCCCTTCAATACCCCACCACCGGGTATATATGCATTTGCAAAATTTAAAACGCATGTTTTTTCTTCTTCAAGACTAAACACTTTAATAGCTTCATACGAGTCAATATCTTCTACTATAACTGCCGTATCATACTTACCGCTCGGAATATGAAAGCTATATTGTTCGCCATATATTATTGCCTCTTTATAACAAACCCAATTTTCATTTTCTTTTATTTTGTTTATTGTATCTTCATATATTTTGATACGCATTTCGTTGGTCAGCATATTACCTCCTTCGTCATTTCTTCGAACCATAACGGCTCATGACTTGTCATCATTTTATGTTGGCATATAAAGTTATCTAATGAATATATTGGCTTATTATTTGATGTGAGTTTTTTTTCACACCTCATAATATGTAATGCCTTATAAATAGAATATATATTTACTATGACCCAAAATTCTTCAGGAATATGATCATCGAAGTATTTCATCAAAAATTCATAATATAGACGATTTTCACTCTTCGTTTTAATCAAATTTGAAGCATATATTAAATCCATATACGGATCCCCATATCCACAATCATCAATATCAATAAACATCATCCCAACTGAAGTTTCCAGAATATTGTGAATATGTAAATCCCCATGTATGATAGTTTGGGGTCTTCCATTTAAACAACGATAGTTTTCTAATACATATTTTTTGAGCATATCAAATGAACTACTAGTTAATAAATCTCTATTTTTTTCAAATAATTTTTCGACATCATGTTGAGAAATTTCGACTTTCTGTAGAATCATATATTCACTATGAACTCTTCTAATTTCCCTTGCAGCATTCCCAATAATTTTAAGCAATACATCATATTCACGACTTTCGCTTAAATATTCTCGAATTAGTTTTCCACTATTCCATTCAACCAATAATAGGTATGTATCATTTTTTAGCAAACATATCATATACGTTTTTTGAAAACAACTAATCCCTACATTTGCCACCCTTTTATATACTTGTATACGCTCATCGGACATTTGGATTAACTTGCATAAATACTCAGATTTATCATCTAAAATAACTTTAAAATGTTTACGCAACCCGTCTCCACTTTTTATCTCAAAATAAGCAATGCATCTCTTTTGTGTACATTCATATATCTTATTTTTTATCTCTTCATCCATTCTCAAGTACCTATCTTTCCTGTTTATCAATCATACAGTCAGCTTTACTATCAGCAGTTATATATTTGAGCCTATTCTGTAATACAAAATCACATCCAAAACAACTTTGTGCTATCTTATCTCTATAAAAAAGCTCTCTAAATTTTTTATATTCAGTTCCATTCCAAACATCCCCAAATGTACTAGTTCTTAAATCTCCCATTATTATATTTTGATTCATACAGCATAATCCCACTTGTCCATGCAAATTTATATACGGTCCCTCCATAAGCCAATCACATATGCCTAAATTTCGTTTTTTAGTATCACAATCACTCTGATTATTTTTGCTTTCAAGAGAAAAGCTTGTAACCTTTATGCCACAGTCTCCCGCTACTTTAATCGCAGCTTTTATGTTCTCCATATATTCATTTACATATAACAAAGGTGAATCCATTAGATTGTTATTCTTTTTATCAACACATAACATATTAAATACCACTTCATCGAAGCCTATATTTTTTGCAAATATAACAATATCTTTAAGATATGGTATATTCTGCCTCATCACAACAGCATTTAATTTCATATACAAATGTGGACAATTTCTTCTTACTTTCAATGCGTTATTTACAAATACATCAAAAGAAAGGCCATCTCTTATTGCTTCATACAACTTACTATTATGTCCATCACACGAAACGTTTAACTCAATAAAATTTTCTTCTAACAACTCTAATAGTTCATCAAAAACTACTGATAAATTTGT
>OHCP01000005.1_pt1 | contig 132767 bp, 103 predicted proteins | sample 1566811 | NCBI WGS metagenome assembly OHCP01 (sample SAMEA3879591, study PRJEB24766) | human gut metagenome | biome: human-associated habitat; feature: feces | place: USA | collected 1985/1987
ATCCAAAGGTACATACTTTTTAGTTATCCTAAACACAGGGTTTTCCCCCTGACCCCATTCCCCATGCCGCCAGGCTTCCTAGGTAAGCGAGCAGGAATGGTCGGGTCGACTTCCGACGTGCGTAAAAACGGCTGATTTACTCACGATAGCATAGTTTTCGGGAATGACGTGCGTGAAAAACGTTTTATTGCGCACGTTACCATGGTATTTTGATACTACCAGCCGTGGCGGGTCGGTGAAACCTGTGGAGGTTCGCTCAGCTCATCCCGTCAGGCTATCGCCTGCCACCCATTCACATGGTCATGAGCGACCATGCCTCCATAGGCCTCACCCCTGCCGCGGCGTTTTCCGCTGGAAGGTGTCACAGAAGTGACATTGCGTTGCCTGTTGTTCGCTTTGTTGGGCTACGCAATGTATGAAAACGTACATTTTTCGTTTCGCCTTTCTATATTTGCATCGGTTGGAAATTCAGAATTTGACAAATAGACATGGAATATTTTATCAAGACATTTGAGAATACGGTACGCAGGTGCTGGGACAAGCCCGCATTGGACGAATATCGTACATCAAGCGAAACGTACGGACAAGTAGCAGCGGACATAGAAGCCATTCATATTTATTTCGAAGCAGCCGGACTGAAGCCGGGAGACAAGATTGCCATCAATGCCAGAAGCAGCGCGAACTGGATCAAGACATTCATGGCGGCGGTGTCCGGGGGATATGTCGCAGTGGAACTTTTCAACGGTTACACGGCAAGGGACGCTCAGGCGCTCGTGGACCATTCCGACAGCCGTCTGCTTTTTACGGAGAAGTCAATGTACAAGGACATGGACTTTGCGGCCATGCCGAAACTCCTCGGAGTCATTGACCTCAAGTCTGGGGAACTGCTGGACTCGCGCGGAAATTTCGCGACGATTTATGCACAGCGCGACCAGCTGTTCGTCCAGAAACATCCGATGGGCATGGTGCCGGCTGACGTGCATTATATGGACCGCCCGATGGATGATCTCTGCGCAATCATGTATACGTCAGGTTCTACGGGATTCCCGAAGGGCGTCATGCTCACCGTGCGGAACTTCAGCGCGAATGTGGATATGATACCGAAGCATTGCCCTTATCATGAAGGTGACAACTATGTCAGCGTGCTCCCTTATGCGCATATTTTCGGACTTACTTTCGATGCCATAGCGCCGTTGTGCCTGGGAATGCATCTGGTAGTGCTCTTTGTGCCTCCGGTACCATCCAATTTGAGACCGGCATTGAGGGAATTCCGTCCTAAGGTATTCTTCGCCGTGCCGCTGATTCTCCGCAAGATGATCGATGAGACGATAGGCGAGTTCATGAACACCAAGTCAGGAAAGGCGAAACTTGAGAACTATGAGCAGAATCCTGATTTCTGCGCTGCGCTCCGGACCATTTTCATGGAAGGAATGGGCGGCGGAATCGAGGAATTCGTAACCGGCGGAGCAGCGATTCCTGACAAGATAGAGCAGCTTCTGGCGGTGAAACTGAAAACTCCTTTCGCTACCGGATATGGCATGACGGAATGTGCCCCGCTCATAAGCGTCGGAAAACCTGATACTTATAAATTAAAGTCTGTGGGGGAATATATGCGCGAGCATATTGAAGTCCGCATTGATTCCGTTGATTCACGGAATGTGGCAGGCGAACTTCTTGTGAAGGGCGATGTGGTTTTCACCGGATATTACAAGAATGATGAGGCGACCAAGGCAGCATTCACGGAGGATGGCTGGTTCCACACCGGAGACCTCGGCACCATTGACAAGGACGGTACCATTTTCCTCGTCGGCAGATGCAAGAGCATGCTTCTCTCGTCTAATGGCCAGAATATCTATCCTGAGGAAATCGAGGTGGTTCTGAACAACATGCCTTTCGTGGCAGAGTCATTGATAGTCAGCCGAAACGAGAAGCTGGTCGCGCTTGTAGTGCCTGATCAGAATGAACTCGGAGAAGCCGGCACCGATGCCGCCAGCCTGACGCAGATCATGGATGCCAACATAGCCGCACTCAACAAGATAGTCCCGGCATATTCGGCAGTATCTTCCTACGAGATTCACTATGAACCGTTCGCGAAGACCCCGAAGGGCAGCATCAAACGCTTCCTGTATATATAAACAGCAATTTTTTTATATCAATATAATACACTATTTCCGAAAGGCGGTCAGAAGCGATTCCGGCCGTCTTTTCTATTTCATGGAATGCAAAATAATCTCATTGACAATGCTGTCGAGGTTATCGTGCTGCTGATTCATTTCGGTCGACTGCAATATGGTAATCGCAAGAATCAGAGGAAGGTAGTCTTTCAGGGAAACACGGAGAATCTCCAGAGACTTCTGAATCTCACGCTTGACTTTGCGTGGCGATATTCCGTACTTTGCGGCAATCTCCTCGTATGTAAGATCTTCGAAGCGGCTGGAAATAAATATGTTGCGGGACAATTCTGACATATCAGCCAGGAATTTCCGGAAAATGCCCTCCACCTCGGAACTGAAAATCTCACCCATGTCGCTGCTTTCCAGCACTGAAATCTCGGAAAGCATGGATTTTATCCGCAGGTTGACTTCCGGATCGATGGAGCCCTCGGAATGCATAATCTTGGCGTTGTCACGAAGATAGTTCAGGCACCGGTTCTTCACCGACTTCATTATATATGCCTCAGGGCTGGCTTTCAAATCAATGCTCTCGTGCTTGTCCCAGAACAAGGTGAAGCACTCTGATACGATGTCCTCTGCGATAGCCTGGTCCCTGACGTAGGATCTGGCTATCTTTATGAAACTGTCCCTGCGGGTAATGAACAGTCTTCCGAATTCAGATGGAGTCATATCCGTTGTAGGCATCGTCGAGTCTTCAATTTTGGCAAATATATATCTTTTCGTTAAAAAAAGCACTTTTCGGGGGTCCGGATGTTGAATAATTGTGTCATTATGATGCATGCGGATAAAATTAAAAGGTTTTGCATACGTAAATGACACTTGAACAATGGATACATCGTTACTTCTGAAATATCTTGAATGTCACGTTTCTCCGGAAGAGGAACGCGCTGTGCGTGAATGGCTTGCAAATGATCCGGATGGAAGTCATGCGAAGAAATACAAGGATGCGCACTTCATTTTCGAAGGTATGACCATCCATGCGGAAAAGAAACAGGAAATCTTGGTAAAGCGCCCTTCTGTATTGAAACGCGTTGTCCGTTACGTCGCTGCTGCGGCTGTAGTTGCTTTTATGATTGCAGGTACGGCTATGCTTGTGCGTAATAATACTATGGATATGATGGCAGAAAAGACAGAGTCAGTATATGTTCCTGCCGGTAAGACCATGGAACTCACACTAGAAGATGGTACCAAGATGTGGCTCAACTCCGAGACCAGAATCGAATATCCGTCAGTGTTTGGAAGAAAAACCAGAAATGTGAGACTCCTCAGCGGAGAAGTCCTTTTCGATGTGACCCACGATGAGAAGAGACCGTTTACTGTCAGCACATTTGCTTCCGATGTCTGCGTGCTGGGAACTAAATTCGATGTGCTTGCTGATGAAAACAACGGTTCGTTTCAAACATCCCTTATCCGAGGTTTAGTAAAAGTTATCAATAAATTTGACGAAAACGATAGTGTCATCCTTAAACCTGATCAGTCTGTAAGTATGATGAATGGCCGGCTTGTCGTTGCAAGCATTGAGGATTCATCATCAGTAATATGCTGGCGCGATGGTCTCGTAAACTTGACGGATCTTCCTTTCGAACAGTTGATGAGACGATTTGAAAATGTTTATAACGTCAAGATTGTTATCGAAAGAAGCGATATGCCTGAAATCAGATACTCCAGAGGAAAGGTGCGCGTGTCTGATGGTATCGACCACGCTCTTGAAATGCTTTCGCGCGCTTCTGATTTCAACTGGAAGCACGACAGAAATTCTAATAGTATTACAATATTTTAATTTATCATTTCACTAATAATCAAAAACATAATCAATGAACAAGTTTCTTTTTACACAAACATTGAAACGTTTTTCATTGGCTGTGATTCTGGCAGTCTGCGCTATGACAAGCGCATTTGCACAGAATGCGGGTGAAATCACTTTGAAGATGGAGAATGCTCCTCTTGGAAAAGTGATGGATGCCATTGAAAATCAGTCTCAGCACCTGTTCCTTAATGACGGCGTCGATGTCAATATGATTGTCGATGTGAATGTCACCAAAGCGACCATCTCGGCTACTTTGGACAAGATTTTTGCCGCGAAGCCGGTTTCGTGGAAAATTGATGGTGTGAACATCTATATTTCCACCAAGAAAGACGATACTGCAGCAGGCCGCAGAGTTTCTGGTGTGGTTACCGACGCTTCAGGTGCGCCGCTTATAGGAGCTGCTATCCTTGTCAAAGGTACCACCAATGGTGCCAGCACGGATGTAGACGGTAAGTTCGCATTTGAACTGGACAATGACAATATGTCCGGCGCGAAGACATTGCAGTTCGTTTGTCTCGGTTACACAACCGTCGAACTTCCTCTCGGAACAAGAAGGGTATTCAATGTTACGATGCAGGATGACGCCCAGCTTCTCGAAGGCACCGTAGTTACCGCTCTCGGTATCAAGCGTTCGGAGAAAGCATTGAGCTACAATGTCCAGAAGGTGGATTCTGACGAACTTCTCGCCAACAAAGACGCGAACTTCGTCAATTCTCTCAATGGTAAGGTTGCCGGCTTGGTCATCAACTCTTCTTCTTCTGGAGTCGGTGGCGCATCCAAGGTGGTGATGCGTGGAGAGAAATCCATAAGCAAGTCATCCAATGCACTTTACGTCATCGACGGTGTCCCAATGTACACCTCTGCAAAGGATGCCGGTACAGGTTTCGACTCCAAGGGAGCGACCGATCCTATCGCTGACATCAACCCTGAGGATATCGAGTCAATGACGGTGCTTACCGGTGCAGCAGCTGCCGCTCTTTATGGTTCTTCCGCTGCCAATGGAGCCATCGTAGTTACCACCAAGAAAGGTGTTGAAGGCAAGACGTCTCTCACAATCACCAGCAATACCGAGATTTTCAATCCGTTCATCTTGCCTTCATTCCAGAACAGATACGGAACAGGTGACCTCAATTCTTCAGAGGGCTCTATCGTACGCAGCTGGGGAAACAGGTTGAATACATCCAATTATATGGGATACAATCCACGCAGTGATTATTTCCAGACCGGTGTCACTGGAACGGAAAGTGTCTCATTCTCAACAGGAAACAGCAAGAACCAGACATATCTTTCTGCTGCTGCCGTGAATTCGAAGGGTATCGTTCCGAACAACGGATATAACAGATACAACTTCAACTTCCGCAACACTACCAAGTTCCTGAACGACAAAATGACTCTTGATGTGGCAGTAGGCTATATCATGCAGAATGACAGGAACCTCACGAACCAGGGTACATACAACAACCCTGTCGTGGGTGCTTATATCTTCCCTCGCGGAAACGACTGGAATGATGTGTCGATGTTCGAAAGATGGGATTCTTCACGTAAGATTTACTCACAGTACTGGCCGGTCGGCGATGCAGGCATGACCATGCAGAATCCTTACTGGATCAACTATCGCAACCTTCGCCAGAACAAGAAGAACAGATATAACCTCAGCGCGGGACTCTATTACGATATCACCGACTGGATGACATTGTCCGGACGCGTGAAAGTGGACAACTCTGAAAACAAGTTCATTGAGAAGTTCTACGCTACTACCAACACTCAGCTTACCGAGTACTCTCACAACGGACTTTATGGTCAGGAAGAGTCTCAGGACAAGCAGTTCTATGCTGACGTCCTTCTCGACATCAACAAGACCTGGAACAACTGGAGCATTCATGCCAATGTCGGTGCATCCATTTCGGACATGCGTTCAGACGCATTCTCGCTCCGTGGACCTATCGCTGACGGCGAAGTGGACCCATCAGAGTCCAAGAATATCCCTAACGTGTTCAATGTATTCGCTATCAGCCAGTCCAAGTCTGTAAAGAAACAGGCCGGCTGGAGAGAGCAGACACAGGCAGTGTACGCTTCTGCTGAGATCGGATTCAAGAACGCATATTACCTTACCCTTACAGGTCGTAACGACTGGCCTTCACAGCTTGCAGGTCCACGTTCGAACCAGAAAGGTTTCTTCTACCCTTCTGTCGGTGCTTCTGTAGTGCTTTCCGAGATTATCCCGAACATGCCTAAGCAGCTGGAATACTTGAAAGTACGCTCTTCATGGGCTTCTGTAGGCGTTCCTTTCGGAAGATGGATTGCAAATCCTATGCACGAATGGCCTGATAAAGGAAACTCATGGAACACTCAGACAGCTTATCCTGTAGAGAACCTCAAACCGGAGAGAACAAACTCTTGGGAGGTCGGTATTACCGCACGTTTCCTGAACTGGTTCAGCCTCGATGCTTCTTACTACAACACACATACGAAGAACCAGACCATCTATCCTGAAATTTCTACAGGTTCCGGTTACTCTGAGATTCCTATCCAGTCCGGAGACGTTCAGAACCAGGGTGTCGAGCTTTCGCTCGGATTCTACAAGACCTGGGGAATTTTCGGATGGAACAGCAGCTATACCTTCTCTACCAACAAGAACAAGATCGTCTCCCTCGTGAAGGATGTCATGAACCCTGTTACCGGCGAGCCTCTCAATATCTCCGCAATGGAAGTCGGCGGCCTCGGCAATGCCAGATTCATCCTCAAGGAAGGCGGTTCCCTCGGCGACCTTTACTCTCGCCAGGACTTCGTAAGAGACAGCAACGGCAAGATTTATGTCAATGCAGAAGGCAACGTGGCGACTGAAGTGATCAAGGACCTCGACAGCTACATCAAGCTGGGCAGCGTACTTCCTAAGGCGAATATGGCTTGGAGAAATGATTTCAAGGTTCAGAACTTCAACTTCGGCTTCATGCTTACGGCGCGTCTCGGCGGAGTGGTTTATTCCAGAACCCAGGCTATGCTCGATTACTATGGCGTATCTGAAGCTTCTGCTTCAGCACGTGACAACGGCGGTGTCTATATCAATGGTTCTGACCTCATTGATGCCAATAAATGGTATACGGCTATCGGCTCCGGAGACGCTGTCCCACAGTATTATACATACTCAGCTACCAACGTCAGACTTCAGGAGGCCTCTATCGGCTATACATTCCCTAAGAAGATGCTCGGCGGACTCTTCGACCTTACTTTGCAGGTTGTGGGACGTAACCTCTGGATGATCTACAACAAAGCTCCGTATGATCCGGAAACAGTGGCTTCCGCTACAAGCAACTTCTATTCAGGTCTCGACTATTTCATGATGCCAAACACCAGAAACTTTGGCTTCAATGTGAGAATCAAATTCTAAAAGGAGGCTTTCTACAATGAACAAGAAAATATATAAAGTATTCTCGGTGGCAGCCATGGCCCTTTGCGGAATTGCCTGCACATCGAACTTTGAAGAAATCAACAAAAACCCGTACGGTGTTTCTGACGATGAGATGCAGAGAGACGGATATATCATCCGCGCATCCCTCACCGGAATCGCAAATGGCGTCATTTCACCGGATGTTAACACTACCCAGTTCACCGAGTGTCTTCTTGGCGGTACCCAAGGAGGATATATGGCTGACGCCAATGCCGGCTTCGCCAATACCATTTCCAATTACAACCCGACAGACAACTGGACCAATGTATTCATGAAGAGTGATAAGATCATTCCAGTTATCTACACGAACTACAAACAGCTTCATCAGGTAACTGACGATCCTGTAATCCTTGCGGTCGGTGATATTATCAAGGTTGCTGCAATGCACAGAGTTACGGATACTTACGGCCCGATTCCTTACACTCAGATCGGACAGGACGGAAGTCTCACGGTACCTTACGATTCCCAGGAAGATGTCTATAAGGCAATGTTCAAGGAACTTGATGCTGCTGTAGAGGCTCTCATGCCTAACCGTACAAACAACTTTGCGGCCGATGCGGACGCCATCTACGGCGGTAATGTCGAGAAATGGATCAAACTCGCAAACTCTCTGAAACTCAGGCTTGCAATGCGAATTTCGTATGCGGCTCCGGAGCTTTCCAAGCAGATGGCTGAATCTGCTGTCAAGAATGATGTAGGCGTGTTCACTTCCAATGATGATAATGCCAGATTTGATTCTTGGGGAACAGACGGAAACCCTATAAAGGTCGCTGTGGAATACAACAAGGTGAAGACTCACACCAATGGAACGGCTTGTACCACAGCAGCAGGTGACTCTCACGTCGCAGCCGACATCATTTGCTACATGAATGGTTACAATGACCCTAGACGTGCGTCTTATTTCACAATGGACGAGTGGGGAACCACTGAAAAATATTGCGGAATGAGAAGAGGTATCATTATCCCTAACCAGGCTTCCATTGGTCATCAGTTCTCAGGTTTCACTCTCAAGGTGTCGGACCCTGTATGCTGGATGAATGCTGCCGAGGTTGCATTCCTTGAGGCGGAGGCGGTTGCCGTGTTCGGTTATGATATGGGCGGTTCTGCAAAGGATTTCTATGAGAAAGGCATTGCACTTTCATTCGAGCAGTGGGGTGCTGGCAGTGCAGCTCAGTATATAGCTGATAACTCCAGCGTACCTGGTACATACACCGATCCTTCAGGTTCCAACACTTATGCTGAAACACTTTCTTCCATCACCATCGCTTGGGACGAAAACGCTACAACAGCCCAGAAGCAGGAGCGTATCATTACCCAGAAATGGATTGCCAACTGGCTACTCGGTAACGAGGCGTGGGCGGATTGGAGAAGGACCGGTTATCCTACACTCATTCCTGTGTCAGACAAGGGTAACAAGAGTAACGGTATGGTAGATTCCCGCAAGGGTGCAAGACGTATGGCTTACCCTACAAATGAGACCACCTCCAATGCTGAGAACTATCATAATGCTGTCAGCAATCTTCTCAAAGGTGAGGATAACATGAGCACCCGCCTGTGGTTCGACTGCAATCCTGACAACCCTTATTACAAGAACTAACATTAAAAATCCTTAATGATGACAATTAAAGATAATAAATTGGCTAAGGCTGTCCTCGGTTCCGCAGTGGTGCTCCTTATGGCATCATGCTCCGACTGGACCGAGACGGAAAGCGTCAATATTAAATATCCTGATCTCAAGGCTGACGCTCCTGAACTCTATGAGCAGTACACACAATCGCTGAGGGATTACAGGAACAGCGACCACAAGGTCGTGATTGCCAAGTTCGACAACAAGGCAACCTCTCCTGCCGGACAGGCTGAGCATATCAATGCTCTTCCGGACAGCATTGACTATGTGATTCTTCAGAATCCTGACAATCTCAGTTCTGAAATCCAGGCTGAAATGAAGGAAGTCCGCGCGGTAAAAGGCATGAAAGTCCTTTATGAAATCAGCTGCAGCGGTATCATTGCCTCTTACAAGGCTTATCTTGAGGCATGGAATGCCGCTCATCCTGAGACGACTGCTTTAGAGGGCGAGGGAGAAACTCCTTCAGAGCCTGTGGAGAATCCGACTACCCAGAACGACTTTGTGAAAAATGCCGTAGCGGAACAGCTTGGACTTTTCGCAAAGTATGGCTATGACGGTATCAATGTTTCTTACACTACAAAGAACCCTCTCAGCGTTCCGGAAGACAAACAGCCGGAGCTTCTTGCTGAACAGGAGGCTTTCCTCGAAGGAATACGTGAGTGGAGAAAATCCAATGCTGACGCTTCTTTCTTCTACGAGGGAAATCCTCAGTATCTGTTGAACGAAGATATGTCACTGATTAAGAACGCTGATTACATCATCATACCGGCATTGTCAGAATTGAATGTATATTCATTCTCTTATCTGGTCAATCAGGCTGTGCGTTTCGGAAACATCCCTGCCGACAAGTTTGTGATGGGAGTTACCACCGTTTCATTGACAGATCCGGGTGATACCAAGGGTACTTTCCTTGACAAGGATGACAATGGCAATGTTCTTACTGCTATAACCGGTGCGGCTTACTGGACGACTCAGAAGACTTCCGGCGTGACCAAGGCAGGTATCTGCATCTCTAATGTGCAGAATGACTATTTTAATATTCAGTTCGTTTATCCGAATGTCCGCAAGGCCATAGAGATAATGAACCCTTCACCACTTAATTAAGCATTGAAGATGAAAAATACATTGAAATACAGCTTTATTCTTTTTGCTGCGGCATTGACATTTGCCGGCTGCCAGACGGAGAGCAAGCGGATGGATGAGCATCATTTCGACAATAAGCTCTATCTGAATGCTTCCAACGCTGCCGATGAGATTCTGGTAAAGCAGACAGGCTCGGTCGTTAGCGTCAGCAGAACGCTTTCCATGAGTACTGCTCTTCAGGCAAATTGTGAGATTACGGCAAAACTTGTTGCAGCTCCTGAACTGTTGTCTGTATACAAGCAGTCTTATTACAATGATGATGCAATTATTCTTCCGGAAGGGAAGTGCGAGATTGCCGAGTCTACTTTGAAGATTAACAAAGGAGCCAATGCTTCTCCTGAAGTAGAGATTTCTTTCAATGGTCTTGAGGAACTGGATCGTGAACTTGTATATGTCCAGCCTGTCAAACTTACTGATGTACATGGTATTGATGTGCTTGAATCCAAGACGGTCGTATATTATGTGTTCAAGGGCGCAGCTCTTGTCAATGTGGTTGCGGACCTTGCTGAGAACAGGGCTTACCCTTCATGGAAAGATGGCAGCATCGTGGACGATATGACCAATTTCACTATGGAGTGCATGGTGAACTTCAATAAGTTCGGACGTCAGATTTCCACCATTATGGGTATTGAGGGTAACTACCTTCTCCGTGTCGGTGATTCAGGTGTTCCTGATAACCAGCTCCAGGTGGCATGCTCACGGAATCTTACCAGCAGCGATCTTCAGTTCGACACCAACAAATGGTATCATGTAGCTGTTACATTCGACAATGGCGAGGTGAAAGTATACTACAATGGCGTACAGAAATTTTCAGGTAATTGCGGCGAGTCTAGTATAAGCTTGGGAGCTGCTCATACCAATGAGAGTGATGGTTCACGTTGTTTCTGGATTGGATATTCTTATGCATCGGACCGTTATCTTGACGGTAAGATTTCTGAAGTGAGAATCTGGAACAAGACTCTTACCGCTGAAGAAATCAATGCTCCTGCCCATTTCTATACAGTCGATCCTGAATCTGAAGGTCTCGTGGCTTACTGGAAATTTGATGAGGGCGCAGGCAATACAATCAAGGATTACAGTGTTAACGGCAATGACCTTACGGTGGACTCCAATCCTGGTTGGACCAAGGTTTCTCTTCCATAAACAATAGCATTAAATTGAATACAAGATGAAAAGATATTTTAATATGCTTGCGGTTTCTGTCCTCTGCTCAGGGGTGATGCTTTCATCCTGCACGGATGATATCCAGATCGGAACTTTGGACGAGTCGCAGTATGACAATGTAAAAGAGCTTAAAGGTGCTGTGCGTGATGCCAACAACGGCAAGACCAACACTATCGTGGAGCTTCGCAAGAAAGACTATTCTACAGCTGTAGAGTTCAGACTTTCGAGAGTGCCTAAACAAGGAGTGGATGTAACCATCTCATTTGATGCGGAATATCTCGACACCTACAATGCCGAGCATGGTACTTCATTCAAGCTTTATCCTGCCGATAAGGTTCAGATTCAGCATGATGGCAAAATCGTGATGGCACCTGACGACAAGACTTCTTATTCACTTGATCTCATCATTCCGACTCTTGGAACTGATGAGTTCGAGGAAGACCAGACTTATCTTCTTCCTCTCAAGGCAGAGGTCAAGACTGACGGAGTTTCTGTTTCCAAGAAAGAATCTCACTGCGTTTATCTCGTGAAAAACCTTGCAGGTGAGGGCAATACGGATAGAAAACCTGGCGAGAAAGAGACTTTCTTCTTCTTTGAGGTGAATGATACCAACCCGCTGAATGCTCTTCAGTGGAAGATGGAGGATGGTCGCTATCTTGTGAACTATATGGTTCTTTTCGCTGCCAATATCAACTATGACAGAGAGAAAGGTGAGGTTTACATCTACACAAACCCTCAGGTTTCGTATATCCTCGCTCACAATGAGGAAGTTATCCAGCCTTTGCGTAAACGCGGTATCAAGGTCCTTCTCGGACTTCTCGGAAACCATGACGAGTCCGGTCTTGCGCAGCTTTCAGAAATAGGAGCAAGAGATTTTGCCCAGAAGATAGCCGCTATGTGCTATGCGTATAATTTGGATGGTGTGAATTTCGATGATGAGTATTCAAAAGATCCGGATCTCAGTAACCCGTTGTTTACCAGGTCATCTTCTGTAGCTGGTGCACGTCTTATGTTTGAGACCAAGAAAGCTATGCCTGACAAATATGTAACCACATTCCAGTATGGATATATGGGAGGAGAAGATTACATAGATGGAATCGAAGCAGGTGCATGGCTTGACATCGCTGTTGCCAACTATGGTAGTAAAGGCAGGCCTATGGCAGGTATGACCAAGGCAAACTGCTCCGGTCAGTCTACTGAAATGGCAAGATATGGTGCTATTGCAGTAAGTACGGCCAAGGATGTAGCCGAAAGTGAATATGGCTATTATATGGTATTCGCTCCATGGGCTGCAAATAACCAGGGAAGCAAAACTCAGTTCGGATACCTCAGCAACCTTTCCGAGGGTCTTTACGGATGTAGATTGATAGAACCGAAATTTTATTATCCTACTACAACGTCTCTTAAAACCAACCCATATTAACAGAGAATTAGATAAACGATGAAAAAATATATTGTTATTCTCGCTTCTGCAGCTCTGATGCTTTCAAGCTGTGGTGAAGAAGGAAAGGAGAGCCTGGATTTAAGTTCAGTCTCGCTTTCCACCAATGAAATCATTAGTGATTCAGAGGGAGGTCAATTTGATGTGACAGTAACCAGTTCTGAAGATTGGCGGGTGTCCGGAATCTCTGATTGGGTGACTGCCGATAAGACCGGTGGTAAATCCGGAGAAAAGGTTACTTTTACAGTTGCTCCATCATCTTCGATGGTTACTGACTCAGTGTTTTTCAAGATTTTTGCGGGTTCTGCGGTTCAGCAGGTCAAGGTGAAAATCTCTGCCGGTCAGGTGATTAATCTGGAGTCTGAAGACAAAGTGGATGTGTCGGCTGATGCAAATGCTGTTGTCATAAAACTCAAGACTAACATTGAAAAATTTGAATATGATTATAGTGATGGCGGTGCGGACTGGATTTCTTTTGATCAGAGGTCTGATGCGTTCGGCTTGACTACCTTGAGATTCAATGTGAAAAGGAGCAAGGAATTTACTGCCCGTACTTCAGATATCATAATCAAGGGTGCATCCAGTGGTGATATCAAGGTCAATGTTACACAGGCACAGAGGGATACCATGCTTTGCGAGACGCCTGATATCGTGGAAGATCTCGCTGCATACGGTGATATCAAACTTGTCGTGAGGGCGAATGTGGTTCCTTTCCTGACATTTGAATCTACCTGGCTTGAAAAAGTGTCTGAAACTGCGGGTGAAAAGGCTGCAGACGGACTTACGGATTATACTTTTGTGTTCTCCGCTCCTGAAGCTAAAGGTTCCAGGGTTACTGTGATGAACTGCCATAAGGCAGATGCCAACGGCATCGTCATGCATCAGTTCTCGATTAAGCAGCAGAATCCTAATCCTATCATTTGCAATATCACCGATGCTAAGGTGCGTGAAGCACTTTCCAAGCAGGGTTGGATTATCACTTCCGGTGAAAGTACAGAATGTGAAGTGGTAGATGCCGGTCTTACTTCGACGTCATTGACATTGTCAGGTGAGTATTATTATGGTTTGCAGGCTACTATTATTGACGGACTCGATGGATTCCCTGAACTTACTGAATTGACATTGGATAAGTCTCAAACTGTCAGGACGATCGATCTTTCAGGTTGCAAGAAACTTAAGACAGTGCTGGCTAAAGAGTATAGTATGCTTGAAACAGTTAAGTTCGGAGACAGCCCGGTAGAGTCGTTCTCTCTCGGAAATCCAGATGATTCGGGTCTTAACAGTAAGTCTCTTACATTCTCTGGCTCTAAGGTCAAAAGTATTGATATTACATGCTCAAGCTGGATGATTGCCTATGATTATGAAAGGTGCGCATCCCTGGATATCACCGGCTGTACGTCATTGGAATCATTGAAGGCAAGGAGAGAAGCTAAAGACTATTACGGAATGAAGTGTACTATGAAGACTATCTATGTCACTGCCGCACAGAAAGCTGCAATCGAGGCCGGGACCATCACCGTCGACAAGTCTGACTTAAGTGAATATGTAATAAAATAATCCAATGTTGCTGAAACATTGAAGTAAATAATCGCCGGGACTTCACACCACTGATGTCCCGGTTTTTCGTTTTTCCAAAAATGAATTTCCGGATGCCCCGGCATTCTGTTGCAAACACCTTGTTCATCTCCGGAAATTGCAAATCTTTCTACAATAAAGGAGTCATATAAAGAGGCAGGTACACAATGTCATCTTCAACCTTCACATCTTTATCGTGCAGGACATAAGGGGTGGACAGGTCTTTTGCGTATTTCGCAATACATTTAGTCATAGATGTCAGAGTATAGCGGCTGCCTGACTTTACCTCGATCGGAGAAATATTGTGTCTGCTCGTTGTGGTCGGTTTGGTTATAAGAAAATCTATTTCCATCCTATCCTCTGCGGACGTCCGTGAATTATTGCTGAAGAAGAAAAGATTATGTCCGGCTGCTTTAAGCATTTGAGCCACAATATTCTCGACCAACATTCCTTGATTGACCTCAAGTTTGTCGAACATCAGCTTTCGATACAAATCCTCCGAAACGATGCCTCGTTCATCAAATGCGTGGCTAATCAAAAGCCCCGTATCATTCAGATAACATTTCACAGTCGTCCTATCTTCATTGAGCTTTAACCCGATGCACGGCTCTGTGGAATTGTAGCAGCAGTTGACGACCCTTGCGTCGCTGAGCCAAAAGAAAGCCTGCGAATAATCACGCATTCGGGCATTATCCTGCAAGGTGGACAACCGGAATTTCTTTTCGTGCTTCTGCAACTGGCTTGGTATCTCTTCGAATATCGCCGACACTTTGGTCTCTTGATTATCTGCATACTTTTTTATGTCGTTACGATAAAGAGCAAGAATATCCCTCTTGGCCTCATCCACCTTTTCAAAATCCCGAGTCTCTACATGTTTCTTTACCGCTTGTGGCATTCCGCCAACAATCATGTACTGGCGGAAATAATCCATCGCTTTGCGATGAAATGCGCCCATTGGCTTCTTCTTTTCAAATTGCCCCTGGATGTATGGCATCATCATCTCGTCCCCCATAGCCCATAAGAATTCTTCGAAATCCATCGGATACATCTGAATGGGATGTTCTTCGGATGGAATCATTATATCTTTTACATTCTTCTTTATTGAAATCAATGAGCCTGTCTCGATATAGTCAAATCTGTTGTCCAAGACCAGATGCTTGATTGCGGAACGGGCACGAGGGCAGAATTGAACCTCATCAAATATGATCAGAGAACGAGCCTCTTCACCACGACTTGGGCGAGGGATAAGTTTGCGTCTATAATACAACTCAAGGTTCTGAAAGAGTGTGTCCAAATCATCCAAGTAGAGATTGAAAAAATCCATGACCAGTGGATTTACCTTACTGAAGTCCACGAGGATATATGAATCATATTCCTCTCGTCCGAAAGCCTCGACGATATGGCTCTTGCCAATTCGTCTGGCACCCTCTATCAAAAGGGCAACTTCTCCTTTACGTTCCTTCTTCCAATCAAGAAGTGTCTGATAAATCTTCCTTCTCATAATTTCACCTTTTCAAGACTTAGTGTTCACTCGTTTAACCACCTTTTCAAGATTAACGAGCACTGCAAAATTACACCTTTTCAAGACTTATCAAAATTTTCGGGCAATTTTCTCCGTTATTTTATCATAAGTTCGTATTTCTGTAAAGAATTTTTCGTTTTTTCAAAAATGAATTTCTATACTCTTCCTGCCTGTCGGGACGCGGCCACGGGTGTTTTTTGTAACTAATTGATAATCAGATACCATTTAACCGACAGCGTGGAAATGCAGGCTTTTTTTGGCTGTGTTTCCACGCTGTGTTTTATAACTCATTGAAAATCAGCGTGCTCAAAAACGGGGCGTGTCCGCGTCCCGCCGCGCCTGGCAGTCTTGGGATAACTTTGGAAATGCTTGCGCCGTCCACGCGATTTTTGATAAAGTCCGGCAAGATTTGTAATTTTGTAAGATAAATGAAAAAAATATGAGCGGGCAGTATACAAAAGACAAGAAATATGTCATGGCCAGCGAGGTCCCGTGCTATGACGTGGACTCGAATATGGACATGAAACCGGCAGCATTTATGGACCTGGCACAGGAAATTGCCTATCAGGCAGCTACGGCGCTCGGGTTCGGTTATGACGCACTCCAGACGGAGGGCAAGGCCTGGGTGCTGTCGAGAATGCACTATGAATTCATCCGTCATCCCAAATGGCGCGAAAACATTGAACTATATACTTGGCACAAAGGACCTTACGGACCTTTCTACCTCAGGGACTTCGAACTGAAGAATGCCGGCGGCGACCTCCTTGTGCGGGCCACCAGCTCCTGGGTGATACTCGACGTCGCCAACAGGACCATGTGCCGCACAGCCGACGTTATGGAAATGATCCCCGAAGATACCATCTGTAAGGACAATGCCATCGAAAGGCCTGCGGACAAGGTGATGATGCCGCGTGGCGTGACCCCGGAAATTGCCGGCGAACACAAGGTGGAGTTCTCCGACATTGACCTTCTCGGGCATACGAACAATGCCAGATACGTGGTTTGGGCGATGGATTGCATTGATTTTGACGAACTTAAAACAAGGCCGGTGAAAGATGTCACGGTGACATTCATCCATGAGACACGCGCCGGCGAGGTAATTACCCTCGAAAAGGTACGTACTGAAAATGAAGACGGTACGATAACCTGGTACATTGACGGGAAGGCTGACGGAAAATCAGCGTTCTGTGTTAAGATCAATATGTAAAAGATTATAGAAATGAGAGACTTATTCTTGGGAACCGGTATCGCGCATACCATCCTTCTTTTTGCTGTGGTAATCGCCCTCGGCCTTTACCTGGGCAAATTCAAGTTCAAGGGAATTTCCATCGGCTCCACATGGATCCTCTTTATCGGCATTCTCCTCAGCCACTTCGGCCTCAGGGGTGACCCGCATATCCTGGCATTCATGAAGGACTTCGGCCTTATCCTGTTCGTATTCAGCATCGGACTTCAGGTCGGTCCGGGATTCTTCCATTCATTCCGTAAAGGCGGATTGACCATGAACATGCTTGCAATTACGCTCGTGCTGCTTGCGGTGCTCGTTACCTGCATCATACACCTGGTTACCGGCGAAGACCTTCAGACCATGACCGGCGTCATGTCCGGTGCGGTTACCAACACCCCGGGCCTCGGTGCTGCCCAGCAGACACTTTCGGATGCAATGATTGCGGAAGGAGCACCATCGTTCGTGGCAGCAGAAGCTTCTTCATCCATAGCATCGGCCTATGCGGTTTCCTATCCTATCGGTGTCCTCGGCGTAATCATTCTTCTGATGGTTTTCAAGGCTATTTTCAATGTCGACCTGAACAAGGAAAAAGAGGACCTTGACAATGAAGGCAAACTCGGAACCGGCGCTATCCGTGCGACTTACGCGGTGAAGAACCCAGCCATTTTCGGCAGGACGATCGGCGATGTAACGAAAGACAACGGCGACCGCTTCGTCATTTCCCGTGTGCTGCGTAACGACGAACTATGTGTCCCTTCATCCGATATGCTCCTGAAAGAAGGCGACAAGCTTCTGATTGTCACCTCTCCTGATGCGGAAGACCTCGTGAAGATTCTCTTCGGAGACGAGATTGACATGCCGTTCAAGGAATGGGACAAACCGGACAGCAAACTCGTTGCGAAGAAGATTACCGTTACCAAGCCGTCCATTACGGGGCGCAGCCTTAAAGATTTGAATGTCAGATCCATATATGGCGTATCAGTGACCCGTGTGTTCAGGTCGGGCGTGGAACTCGTAGCCAGCCCTAACCTCTATCTCCACGTGGGAGACAGCCTTCTGGTCGTAGGACCTGAAGATGCGATGGACAAGGTAGCCGGACTCTTCGGAAACAAGGCAGCCAGCCTCAGCCATCCGAACCTGATTCCTATCTTCTTCGGTATCGTGGTCGGTGTCCTCTTCGGCAGCCTTCCTATCAAGTTCCCTGGCATTCCTCAGCCTATCAAGCTCGGTCTTGCCGGCGGTCCGCTCATCATTGCTATCCTCCTCGGATATTTTGGCCCTAAGCTGAAAATCACCACATATACCACATTGAGTGCCAATATGATGATCCGTGAAATCGGCATCTCATTCTTCCTTGCGGCTGTGGGACTTGGTGCAGGCGAAAACTTCATCAGCTCCATCGTGAACGGCGGTTACTGGTGGATTCTCTACGGTGCCTTGATTACATTGGTGCCTGTAACCTGCGTGATTCTGCTCGCCAGACTGGTATTCAAGCTCAACTTCTACCAGATCTGCGGTCTCGTCTCAGGTGGAACCACGAACCCTCCTGTGCTCGCATTCTCCCAGGAAGTATACGGTACCAACTATCCGTCAATCAGTTACGCTACCGTATATCCATTGACAATGTTCATGCGAGTCCTCGTGGCGCAGCTCATGATCCTATTTACGCTGTAGCACCATGTTCGATCTGGTTTATCCGGCCTCTCCGGCGGTCGTGCTGCCCAAACCTACAGCCGACAAGCCTGCCGACAGGCCCGCTCCGGGAACGGAAATGCTGCCCGTGATAGACGAAAACGGTATTGTATACGCGCAAGCTTCGCGCGCATGGTGCCATGGCGGGTCAATGCTTCTGCACCCGGTAGTGCACCTTCATATACTCAACCGCTACGACCAGCTCTATCTCCAGAAGCGCTCCATGAAAAAGGACCTGCTTCCGGGCAGATGGGACACGGCGGTCGGCGGACATATCGATTATGGTGAATATGTCAGCGAGGCATTGTTCAGGGAATCCGGAGAAGAACTGAAATTCACTGAGTACAATCCCATCTGGCTCGGAAACTACATTTTCCAGAGCGATGTGGAAAGGGAACTCATAAACATATTCGCGGCAGTAGGAAACTTCACGCCTCATCCTGACCTGGATGAGGTGGCTGAAGGCCGCTACTGGTCAATGGATGAAATCGAGGAAAACCTCGGCAAGTCCATATTCACGCCTAATTTCGAGGGCGAATTCAGGAAAATCAGAAAATCCCTGGAGGCCCTGCTGTAAAACACATAACCTGATGGCCACTTTCAAAATCCTGTCTGACGGCCCTGTACTCAGGACATCAGATTTGCGCAAGGCCGCTGCTGACCTTGCCGACGATTACATTGTCATCAACACCAAGCCATATCCTTGCGATTTGGGCTATCTTGCCCTTGAACGCTTTGCGGAGGTGGCGGAATATACGATGGCCGACATGCTGTATTCTGATTACTATGAGCTGGTTACGACACCGGACGGAAACGGGGAACGCCGCCGTCACCCTGTGATCGAATGTCAGAAGGGAGCATTGAGAGACGACTTCGATTTCGGGCCGGTGCAGGTATATCGTGCCGACTCATTCAGGAAAGCCGTGGCGGAAATGGATGTGGACTACAGCTTCGGGGCAATGTATGACCTGCGTCTCCGCATGGCCAAGAAAGTCCATATCGGTGAATACCTCTATACCGAGGTGGAGACCGACCTCCGCAAGTCAGGCGAAAAGCAGTTCGACTATGTGAACCCGCGTAACAGGGAAGTGCAGGTAGAGATGGAAAAAATCTGCACCGCTTATCTCAAACGTGCGGGAGCATATCTGGCACCTGGAACGAAACATATTGACCATCAGCATGAAACGCCGTCTGTCTCAGTAATCATTCCGGTTTTCAACAGGGTAAGGACCATTGCAGACGCCGTTAAAAGTGCATTGTCCCAGGAATGCAGCTTCGGTTACAATGTCATTGTCGTAGACAATCATTCTACGGACGGGACGGCCGAAATTCTCGCGGGCATTGACGACAGCAGGCTCATTGTCGTGACGCCGGAACGTGGGGACCTTGGCATCGGCGGCTGCTGGAACTTGGCAGTACACGACAGCAGGTGCGGGCTTTATGCGGTCCAGCTCGACAGCGACGACGTCTACAAGGACTCCACGACGCTTCAGAAAATCGTGGATGTTTTCGAAAAGGAAGGCTGCGCGATGGTCATCGGGTCTTATGAAATGACCGACTTCGACATGAAACCGCTTCCTCCGGGAATCATTGACCATAAAGAATGGACGGAAGATAACGGTAAGAACAATGCATTGAGAATCAATGGTTTGGGCGCGCCGCGCGCATTCTATGTGCCGTTGCTCCGCGAAATCAATTTCCCGAATGTCAGCTATGGCGAGGACTATGCCGTGGGGCTGAGGATCAGCCGGGAATACCATATAGGCCGCATTTATGAACCGCTGTATTGCTGTCGCCGCTGGGAAGGAAATTCCGACGCCGCACTCGACATCACCAGGGTCAATGCCAATAATCTTTACAAGGACAGCATCCGCACCTGGGAATTTGAAGCCAGGATTGCGCTGAATCATAAAAACCTGTCTGCCAATGGATAACGATATCTCCAAGTTCGTCCGCGACCAGCTGTCGGTCTGGCCTGCGGCAGCCGCCAATTTCAGGTCAATGAAAAAAGCATTGACGCGTAAACTCATGGTGGGCGGTCTGGAAGTCACGGTCCAGCATAACCCGGAACGCATACGTTCTTCGGCAGCGAAGGTGGACAAGGCTTCCATACAGAGCAGAAAATGTTTCCTTTGCAGTGCCAACAGGCCTGAAGAGCAGCATTTTATGGCATTCGAAGGACGAAAGGGGCGCCGCTATGAGATGCTGGTGAATCCCTATCCGATTTTCCCGAAGCATCTGGTGATAGCCAGGGATGTCCATGTGCCCCAGTCGATATGGCACCGTATGCCTGACATGACCGACCTGGCAAGACATTTTCCGGACTTCACGATATTCTACAACGGGCCGAAATGCGGTGCATCCGCCCCTGACCATTTTCATTTCCAGGCCTGTCCGCGCGGACTCATGCCATTGGAAAAAGACATTGACCTGAACCTGGACGGCGGTAGGGAAGACCTTACTTGGCTGACCTCTGTTCAGGATGCGGAACTCTTTCATTATCATAAATTTACGAGAGGCGTGTTCGTGCTTACGGCGCGCACGTCCAAGTCCATGGCGAAGCTGTTCTACAGGCTGCTGGACTGCCTTCCACAGCGGGAAGACGAGACCGAGCCGATGTTCAATCTCCTGACATGGTACAAGGTGCGGCCTTCCCAGAAAGTGTCAGGCATATCGCATGGACGCTTCGGCGAATACCGGGCTATCCTCATGGCACGTGGCAAGCATCGTTCACATCACTATTTTTCCGACGGTCCGGACCATCTGACGATGAGTCCCGGCTGTGCCGACATGGCGGGACTGTTCGTGGCGCCGCATGAGGACGATTATGAAAAACTGAATACCGGACTTCTGGAGGAAATGCTCTCAGAAGTATCTGTAAGTGAAGAAGTTGAACGCAATATAATCTGGAAGTTGACACGCAGCCAGCAGACGGTCCAGGTCGGCATAATGTCCGGCAATGAAATCGGATTCGAGATAATTTCCGATGGCGCCGGCAGGCAGAAAGTCGTGTATGAAAACGGCAGGATTTCCTATAACGGAACATTGTACGATGAACTGTTTTTCGATGCGCAGACCATGTCCACGATGTTCGCCGAGCCTACATTCATATTGTATGGCGTGACCATCGGCATCGGTTTCCATTGGGAAAGAAGTCAGGTCCAGAAATTCGCAGGGTCATTGAAATTCATTGTAGATGACGGTAAGGTGGTGGCTGTCAATGTGGTAGGTATTGAAGACTATCTGCTCAGCGTCATCTCTTCCGAGATGAAGGCCACAGCTTCGCTCGAATTTCTGAAAGCCCATGCCGTGATTTCCCGTTCATGGCTCATGGCCAGAATCCAGGAAAGACGGGACAATGTCCATTCTTCCGGGTCATCCGTCAAGGAAGACCGCATCGTCGACGGCGATTATCATCTTGTCAAATGGTTCGGCAGGGATGACCACAAGGCTTTCGATGTCTGCGCCGACGACCATTGCCAGAGATATCAGGGACTTACGGTGGCAGTAGGGGACAATGTCCGCAAGGCTGTCGACCAGACATGGGGAGAAGTCCTGACCTATGACGGGGAGATTTGCGATGCCCGCTTCTCCAAGTGCTGCGGCGGCATGATGGAAAGATTCGGCTCATGCTGGGAAGACATTGATTATCCGTATCTTGCAGCCGTTTCCGATACGCCGTCCGAGGAAAAGATTCCGGATTTGACGCAGGGGGACAATGCCCGCAAATGGATAATGGGCGAGATGGAAGAGTCGTCGGATGCTTTCTGCAATACCGAAAACGGCAAGATTCTCGCACAGGTGCTCAATGACTATGACCAGGAGACCAAGGACTTTTTCCGCTGGGAAGTAAAGTACACACGTAAGGAACTGTCGGAATTGATTGCCTCCCGCTCGGGACATGACATAGGTATGCTGGAAAGCATTGAGCCTCTGAAACGCGGACCTTCCGGCAGGATCACGCTTCTGGAAATACGCGGGACCAAATCTTCGATGACTGTCGGTAAGGAACTGGTCATCAGAAAGTTCCTGTCTGCATCACATCTGAAGAGCTCCGCCTTCGTGGTGGATATTCAGCCGTCCGGAACGTCATTTGAAGAAGACATTGTCGTACTGCATGGCGCCGGTTGGGGGCATGGCGTAGGCCTTTGTCAGATCGGTGCGGCGGTAATGTCTTCCAGAGGATACAGGTACAGGGATATCCTTTCCCATTATTATCCGGGAAGCATCTGCTCTGTCAGAAGAACCAACAATCAATAATTTCAATGACCGGCAAAGTTACAGGAAGATCGCCCTGGTGGTGGATTCCGACATTGTATTTCGCGGAAGGCATTCCGTATTTCATAGTTAACAACATTTCCGTGACAATGTTTACGAAAATGGGCGTGCCGAATGGCGAAATGGCGCTGTTTACCAGCCTGTTATATCTGCCATGGACACTCAAGCCGCTCTGGAGCCCGCTTGTGGACATATTCCGGACCAAGCGCTGGTGGATTGTCATGATGCAGGCATTGGTATCGGCCGCCTTCGTGCTGCTCGCCCTGACATTGCCTTCTCCGGAGACCTCCACGCAGGTCCCTATGTCGCTGTTTACCTTCACGTTGCTCCTTTTCGTGTTCGCAGCATTCGCCTCCGCTACCCACGACATCGCCGCCGATGGTTTCTACATGATCGCCCTTGACAGCGGCCAGCAATCGTTCTTTGTGGGCATAAGAAGCACATTCTACCGTCTGTCCTCGATTTTCGGACAGGGAGTTCTGGTCGTCGTAGCCGGAGTCCTGGAAGAAAAGACCGGAAACATCCCGCTTGCATGGTCATTGACAATAGGACTTACTGCGGTCATTTTCAGTATCTTGACGATATATCACACCTTTGCCCTTCCGCGGCCTGCCGGAGATTCTGCCGTGAGCACGGACGGTTCCGGTTCCGCCGGCGAATTCGCCAAGGTATTTGCCTCATTCTTCCGTAAACCCGGCGTGTGGATAGCGATAATCTTCATGCTGCTTTATAGATTGCCGGAAGCATTCCTGCTCAAGATGGTAAATCCGTTCCTGCTTTCCCCGGCCAGCGAAGGCGGACTTGGACTGCACACCTCCCTGGTCGGCATTGTCTACGGAACCATCGGCGTTCTTGCGCTGACGGTCGGAGGCATCATCGGCGGCATGGCGGCATCCCGTTGGGGCCTCAGGAAATCCCTCTGGCCGATGGCCGCCTGCATGACCCTCCCTTGCTTCACTTTCGTATATCTGAGTATGGCAATGCCTCATAACCTGGTGATTATCAGCACGTGCATTGCTGTGGAGCAATTCGGGTACGGCTTCGGTTTTACGGCATATATGTTGTTTATGATGTACTTTGCCGAAGGAGAATTCAAGACCTCGCATTATGCCATCTGCACTGCCTTCATGGCGCTCAGCATGATGATTCCGGGGGCTGTGGCCGGCTATATTCAGGAATGGCTCGGCTATACGATGTTCTTCTGGATGGTGATAATCTGCTGCCTCGCTACGGTAGCCGTGACATCGCTGGTGAAAGTGGATCCTGAATATGGTAAAATGGTTAAAAGACAATAAGTTATGAAGAAATTTATGTTTGCCCTTGCGGCCCTTGCCGTGGTTTCCTGCGGAACCCAGAGGAAAACTGCAGCCGACAATACCGCCGCCGAAAACACGACCGCGCCAGAAGCCGTCTCCACCATCGGGGGCAATGCTGACGGACGTCTAGCCTTCGGCCTGTCTCTGTTCAATGAAGCCGTTTCCGCAAGCGGCAATGCTGCTGAAAACATTGTCGTGTCACCTTACAGCGCAGGAATGGCATTGTCAATGCTTGCCGAAGGTGCTGCAGGCGATACCAAGGCGGAGCTCGTTTCCGCATTGAAAAATGCCTCATACTCAGGCGATATCCTCGAAAGCGGTGACGGATGCATCATCTCCAGCGCCAATTCGGTGTGGATAAGAAGCGGATTTCCTGTCCTGCCGGGATATGCAAGCCTTTTGAAGAACGCATACTCCGCTGAAATTGCCGAAAGGGACTTTTCCGTGCCGGCTACCGTCAAGGAAATCAACAAATGGTGCTCTGACAAGACCTCCGGAAAGATTCCTGAAATCATCGACAACATCGGCTCCGATATGATGATGTTCCTTCTCAATGCCCTGTATTTCAAGGCTCCGTGGCAATATAAGTTCGACAAGAATTCCACATTCAAGGCGGTGTTCCACAGCCCTTCAGCAGTGCAGAATACCGACTTCATGCATATCAGGAAATCGTTCCTCTGCGGAGAAATCAGTGGCTGCAAGTTCGTGGTACTTCCTTATAAATCAGGGAATTGGAACATGGTTGTCTGCTTACCGGCGGAAGGCGTGGACATGAAGGATTTCCTTTCTTACGTGAATGCTGACAGGTTCAAGAGTTTCATGGAAGCCGCGACTATGCAGACCGTCGCATTGTCAATGCCTAAGTTCAAGGTCAATACAACATTGATAATGAACAGCTTGCTCCAGTCGATGGGTGTGCACAAGGCGTTTTCGGGAGCTGCAGATTTCAGTGCGATGACGCAGGCGGGCGTGGCAGTGGATGAGGTCCGTCAGAAATGCTTCATCGAGGTCAACGAAGAGGGTTCCGAGGCTGCGGCAGTTACATCCGTAGGCGTAAGACTCACTTCCGTCAGACCTGAGCCGCGACCGTTCATTATGAATGTGGACAGGCCGTTCGTTTTCGCCATCTTCAATGCGGAGAACAATGATATCCTGTTTGCCGGAAAAATTGCGACCATCGAAAACTAGATGATATGCTGGATGCATTGAAACATAAGCTGTTAGCGATTCCGTTTGCCGTCATTTCGTGCGTTTCCGCCATGGCCGGCAATCCAAAGGTCATGACCGGAATCGAGGTGCTGGAAAAGCATGGTTTCTGGGAAATCGAGGGGCGCAGAGTCGGGCTCGTGACGAATCCCAGCGGCGTGGACAGCCAGCTCCGCTCCACGATAGACATTCTCTACAATGCTGATAACGTGGAACTTGTGGCATTGTTCGGTCCGGAACATGGGGTGAGGGGAGACGCTTATGCGGGAGATAAGGTGTCAGATACCAGAGACACCAGGACCGGTCTGAAGGTCCATTCCATTTACGGTCAATTCAGGGAGCCGTCCCAGGAGATGCTTGACGGAATCGATGTCATGGTTTATGATATCCAGGATGTCGGGACACGTTCATATACATTCATCAGCACATTGGGACTGGTGATGCGCGCCTGCGCGAAGAAAGGCATTGAGGTAGTCGTATTGGACAGGCCGAATCCTCTCGGCGGCGAGAAAATCGAAGGCTGTAACGTGGAACCCGGGTTCTTCTCGTTTGTCAGTGAATTCAAGATTCCTTATATTTATGGTTTGACGGTGGGGGAGCTGGCACTTCTCATAAATGAGGAGGGGCTGAATTGCGGGCAGCGTGGAAACGAGGAGCCGCTGAAATGTAAATTGACTGTCGTGCCTATGGAGGGCTGGAGCAGGGATATGCTATATGTCGATACGGGGCTGCCGTGGGTGCTGCCGTCGCCGAACATCCCTTATCCGCAGTCTGCTGTCAATTATCCTTCGGCCGGTATTGCCGGGGAATTGTACGGGTATCTGAACATCGGTATCGGATATACATTGCCGTTCGAGACTTTTGCAGCGGAATGGATTGATGCTGATGCACTTAAAGATGAACTGGACAGCTATCGCCTTCCGGGGACGGCGTTCAGGACCATCCATTACAAGCCGATTGCGGGGAGCAGCCAGGGGAAACTGATACATGGCGTGCAGTATTTCTTTACGGATTATTCCGCCGCATGCATATCGCTGACACAGTTTTATGTCATGCAGGCATTGCATCGGCTTTATCCTGGCAGGGATCCGTTCAAAATGGCGGCTGGCAGGACGTCGATGTTCGATAAAATCTGTGGTACGGATTATGTAAGAAAAACGTTTTCGAAGAGGTTGGAGGTCTCGGATATAGTGGATTATTGGACTAAAGATGTGGAGGCTTTCCGGACACTTTCCAGCAAATATCACCTTTATAAATGACACTGTTATGAAAGAGATTCTAAATCTTGCATTGGCTTCGCTGGCAGCGTTTTCGATGCTGACTATTCCTTATGACAATGCGGATGCACAGGTGCGCAGGACTACCACTACGACGCAGAACCGCACTACATCAGGCGGCTCGTCGACACAGTCACGAAGCTCGTCTACGCAGAACCGCAGCACGTCCACCCAGTCCCGCAGTACTTCTTCACAGAGCAGGAGTACATCCCAGACACGCAGTTCATCTACGCAGTCGCGCAGTACTTCGTCGCAGACCCGTCAGAATACATCGGGCACGACAGTCCGCAGATCTTCCGGAACCTCGTCTTCTACACAGTCCGGCACGAGATCTTCCAGCGGTCAGGTCCGCCAGAATGGCACCTCTTCGCAGGTTCGCCAGAGCGGTTCTTCTTCTCAGGTTCGCCAGAATGGTTCTACGTCACAGACTCGTCAGAGCGGAACCAGCTCCCAGGTGCGTCAGAACGGCAGTTCTACCCAGAATCGCCAGAGCGGTTCATCGTCTTCCGTACGCAGATCTTCCGGCAGCACCGCCACATCCGGCAGCAGATCTTCTGTCCGTCAGAACAGCAACGGCGGAGCAGTGCGCCAGAACAATTCTTCTTCCTCCAACAGGGAAACCGGTACACTGCGTGTAGACGGAGTGGACAACAGTGTCCGCAACAATCCTTCTTCACAGAGCAGCAGCGTGGTAAGGAGAAATTCGAACGTGACCAGGACCGGACTCAGCTCCGTTTCCGGAAACATGCGCCAGCCTAATAACAATAGAGGTGGGTCCAGGATGGATAACTCATTGGATTTCAGGATTGAAGACCATAATGTCCACAGAATCCCGCCGCGTGACCGTGATTTCATGCACTATGACCGTCCGGGCCATTTCTACGATCACCATCACCCTCACTGCTTCGGCTTCAGGGTTGAGGTCCTGCCTCCTAGATACAAGGTCGTGAGATACTTCGGCATTGACTATTACATTTACAATGACGTATATTACAGACCTTACAGAGGCCACTATATCGTTTGCCGTCCACCTTTCGGAGTGACCATCGCCCGTTCAGTGGTGGACATCTCGTTCGCGACCGTGAATTTCGCGTATTATTCCAATGTCTACCGCACTTTCGGCGCGATCGACGCGAACAACCGCTACATCGACCAGCAGAACAGGATCATCGCCCAGAACAATGCGACCATCATGGCGCAGAACCGCGCTATCGCAATGAATCCGAACTCGGCGCTTTCTTCATACGAGATCGCCAACCGCCTGGGCCTGGTGCAGAGCTACGCATACGCTGACAGGAACTATTTCTATCAGGACGGCGTTTTCTATATCGTCAATGCCGGTGGACAGTACCAGGTTATCGTTCCTCCTGCAGGAGCATTGGTCCAGAACCTTCCTGAGGATTATGACATAATCACTCTCGGCGGCGTCCAGTACTACAGGGTGGATGATACCGTATATCGTCTCACGCTTGTAAGCGGTTCTCCTTATCTTGAGGTGCTCGGCCAGATGTACGGCCAGTTGGCACGCGACTATAACGGCTATTAATCAATGGCTTGTATCGGAATTTTTGATTCTGGAGAAGGCGGGTTGTCAGTCCTGAAGGAGATAACCCGTCTTCTTCCTGATGAAAAGTATATTTATTATTCGGACAATGCGTATTGTCCCTACGGCGAGAAGTCTCCGGAGTTCATCCAGGTCAGGGCGTGTGCAATAACTGAAGAATTGCTCCGTCGCGGTGCCGACATCATCGTGGTTGCGTGCAATACCGCCACGGCGGCCGCTATTTCCAAACTTCGTTCTGATTACTCTGATGCGGCTTCCGATGCGGTTCGTGAACGTGTGCTGGCTTTGACCGGAGGCCGTCATGACCATATCCGGTTCATCGGCATGGAGCCGGCCGTGAAGCCTGCCGCCCTGGGAACGAAATCCGGCACCATCGGCGTCCTTGCCACAGCCGGCACGTTGAAAGGCTCCAAATATCTGAACACCAAGGGCAGTGTCGATGACAATGTCCGTGTAGTGGAGCATGTAGGCCGGGGCTTTGTCGAACTGGTAGAGTCCGGATGCCTTTCCGGAAAACAAGCCGAATCCACCGTCCGGGCCAGCCTGAGTCCATTGCTCCAGGCAGGTGCCGACATCATTGTCCTAGGCTGTACCCATTACCCGTTCCTCCTCCCTGTCCTTCAGCAAGTTGCAGGCCCGGGCATCCGTTTCATCGACCCCGCTCCCGCCGTAGCCCGTCAGCTGGTCCACGTCATGTCCGAAGAGCATCTCCTCTCTCCAGAAAAGGCTGACGAAGCGCTCTCGCAGTCATCCGAGTCTCTTTCAAACTCCGCAACAGCACGCACCCGCGCCCTCAATCCCGCCCCCGACGGCTCTGGTGACCCCGCCCCTGCCAGTTCAGACAGTCCCTCCCGCTCCGGCTGTCCCTCCCGCTCCGGCAATCCCTCTCGCTCCGGCAATCCCGCCCACGACGGCGCCCCCGCCGTCACCCTCCTCTCCTCCGGCGACCCCGCCCCTCTGAATCACCTCTTTTCAATGATTTACTGCGGAATCTGACCGCAGAGAAAACATCTTGAATTAATTTGAACACCCTATGGAAATATTGACTACCTTTGCGTGAAGTCAAAACTCTAATAATCACGATGATACCCATATGCGCATCTTGTATCTTGAGTGCTGCCCGCGCTGATTTTTCAGTTCGGGGGGGTATAATGTTCTGATAAACAATATATTACGTAATGAAAGCGACGTCGTGACTGATGCCGCCTGCTTTCGTATTCGCCGTAGCGAAATCAATTAAATTCACCATTATATGAAACTATCTAAATCAGCATTTCTAATCCTTACCGGATTATTCTTGACGTTCTCCTGCGTCAGCCAGGACGATATCAAGAACCTGCAGAACCAGATCGACACTATCAAAGACAGTGAGATCAGTTCAATCAACAAGCAACTCAAATCCATCACAACTTCATTGTCCGATCTGGAAAAGGCGGACGCCGGGCTGAAAACCTACATTGACAACCTCACGGAGACTTCGAAGAAGCTCGACAAGGCCATCAAGGACAATGATTCCAAGCTCGAAGTCGCCAAGACAGAGTTCAACAAGGCGATTGCCGATGCCAAGAAAGAAGCCGCTGACGACAATACTACGCTGAAGAACGACCTCGTGAAATCCATCGAGGCCGCCAAGTCGGATGTCATCGCACAGCTTTCCTCCGCACGTACCGAACTGCAGAATCAGGTGGACAATATCAATGATGCCATAACCGCATTGAAGGCGAAGGACACCGAACTGGAGGGCAAGATTGCCGACCTGCGGACTTATGCAGATAATCAGACTACGGACGTAAAAGATTGGGCATCAGCTACCTTCGTAACATTGGAACAATATAATTCCACTGCCTCTACCGTCGCTTCCATCCAGCAGACCATTGAAGGACTGAATCAGCAGATGACCGACATTGACGACAAGATCAAGACCTCCGTCACTACTGAAATCGAGACCGCATTGGAACCGATAAAGTCTAACATTGCAAGTGATGTAACGGCCGCCGTATCAGAGGGTTATACCACCGCCATCGCGAATGCCAAATCTGAAATCGAGGCTGCTTATACCCAGGCCATTGCAGATGCCGTTTCTGCATTGGAGACATCCTTGAAATCTTGGGTGAACGAGAATCTCACCGGCTATTACACGACTGCCCAGACGGATGCGAAACTCTCTGTCCTCAAGACGAATCTGGAATCGCAGCTCGCCAGCCAGAAGTCTTATCTGGAGAACCTCATCAGCAGCCTGCAGACGCAGCTGGAGGGAAAAATCAGTGCCAACACCACGCTTATCAAGGCATTGCGAAGCGATGTGACCACACTCCAGGGCAATGTTTCCAAGAATGCCAATGCCATTGCAGACAATTCCACGAAGATTGCCGACAATGCCAAGGCTATCGCCAAGAACGCATCTGCCATCAGTGCAAATTCCACGAAAATCAGCAAGTTGGAGTCCAACATTGCATCGCTGGAATCGGAGATGAATTCCAAGATTACAGCGCTCCAGAACAAGGTCATCGCGAACAAGGACGATATCGCCAAAATCAATTCCGAGATAACTGCCGTCAAGTCGGACTACGCTTCGAAGATTTCGGCGCTGAGGACGGAGATGACGAAGCTCATATCCGCCAATACCGACCTGATCAAGGCGAACAAGACAGCTATTGAGACCAATGCCGCAGGTGTCAAGGCGAACAAGACTGCTATAGCGGAACTGAAGACTTCCACCGACGCGGCCATTGCGGAAAACGCCTCGAAGATTGCCGCCAATGCGAAGGACATCGCTGACAACGGTGAACTTATCGCGAACAATGCTTCCGCCATCAACAACAATGCATCAGCTATCGCTGACAATGCAGCCGACATTGCCAAGCTCCGTTCCGACCTGGAGACTGCCAAATCTGATCTGACCACCGCTTACAAGGCAGCGATCAAGGAGGCCATCGAGACTTCCGAAGGCAAGATTACTGCGCAGATTGCGGAAGAAGTAAACACTGTCAATGCGAAGATAGCGTCCGAGGTGGCTGCGGTCAATTCCACCATTGAGGCCCTCACCAAGAGGGTGGCGACCTGCGAGAAGGACATCAAGAGCATCAAGTCACAGATTTATGCCATCCAGAACGACATCGAGGATATCCAGGAGCAGATTTCGGCCATCCTCGCCAGAATCCATTCCATCGCCTACGTGCCGCAATATTCTGACGGCAAGGCAGTCATGACCTTTACGAATAACGGTACCATAACTCCCGGCACCGCCACCTTCGACTTTGAATTGAAACCTGCATCCACAGCCGCCGAAGTGGCCGCCGTATGGCAGACAGCTCTCTCAATGTCAGCCGTTTATACCATTACCAAGGCTGCTCCGGAAACAGTCTCGCTTACAGTGGAAAGTGTTTCTGCCGAGAACGGCTTCCTCAGCGTAACTGTAAGCGGCCGCAACCTAAAGGATGACTATTTCTTAAGCAAGTGCTCTGCCAATGTCCGGCTTGGTATTTTTGATGGAAATAATGATTTGATAACGGGATATATCCCGATGGTGCCTGTTGAAGTGATTGATTTTGAGGATCCTATTTTTAAATCTTATTGCGTTGATAGATTTGATGCCAACGGCGACGATGAGATTTCAATAGCTGAGGCTAAGTCTGTTACAGATGTTGATGCTTCATCTCTTGGACTGACCTCGCTCAAAGGAATTGAATTTTTCAGCAACCTTCAAACTGTTGATGTGAGCCTAAACAAGTTGACTTCCATTGATCTTAGTAATTCTCCCAAATTATCCGAAATTCACATAAACGGCAATAACCTTCAGCAATTCGATCTTAGCGGCTTTTCTGATCTTCAGATACTTGATTGTTCTGAAAATGCGAAACTTGCTGTCATTGATTTGACGAAGATTGTTGGTTTGAAATCGTTAAATATCTTTGGTTGCACAGGTATGAATAACATAGATGTGACGGCAAATGAGAAACTCGAAACGCTCAGTGCTGCCGGAACATCGTTGGAAGTATTAGATGTATCGAAGAATTCTAAATTGTCAAAACTGGATTTGCCAACATCAGTAATGTTGCAGGTGTCAGCAGGAATGAATTCTTCTATATATCAAGTTGGGCAGTACGTGTCAATTGATAATGTTCTTGGCGTAGTGTTCTTTAATGAGGCGTCTGTAGTCAAAGCCGTTTCTTTAGATGAAACGGAAACCGTATATGGATATTATCAAAAAAAAACATATGCAACTAGCGAAACTGATGGCGTAGCGAATACCAATCAGATAGTTTCAATATCTCCAGCTGCCAAATGGTGTCGTGATAAAGATTCTGCATGGTATCTGCCAGCTCTAAATGAACTGAAAGATGTATATAATAACAAGTCTAAACTGAATGAGACACTTTCTTCGCCAGCCGTGAATGGAACTCGGTTGGGAGCCTCCGCTTATTGGTCTTCTACTGAGGATGCTTATAATTATGCTTATACCATTGGTTTCGGAAGTGGTAAAACGAATCAAAGTAGCGAGAATAATTCTAATAGTGTCCGTGCTGTGCGAGCTCTATAATTAGCTATTTAACTATTTATCTGTTTTTGTGACCTTTTGTTTAGAGATGTAATATCGTCCATAAAAACGCCCTATTTCCGGACAAGTTGTACAATTGCACAAACTTGTCCGGAAATAATCGTTTTAATCCGGATGAATTTGCCCGTAAGGCTCATCGCGAAATACTTCGGCGATTATGTTGAAGGTGGCAGCGCTCAATAGTTTTTATTCAACTGTCGGGAATGGACAAACTCTCTGATGTAAATGGTAATCCGCTGACCTATAAAGATATTGATCGTTATCTGTGGATAATAAAAAAAGTCCAGTATGCTAAAAAGGGAAAAAATGCGGCAAAGGTGCAACTGAAGGTACCTGTGGTATCTCTTATCCAGAGTAGCCCTATATTTACATTTATGGCTGACGGTCCTGCCGTCAATATCCCCGTTTAACCACCGCCCGGGCGTGTAAAGAAACGGCGCGATGCGGCCACGCCACATTCTGTAACTTATTGATATTCAAATACCATTTTCACGGGAGCGTGGAAACGTAGCCAAAAAGTCTGCGTTTCCACGCCCTGTTTTATAACTCATTGAAAATCAGCGCTTCCAAAAATCAAGCGTGGCCGCGTCCCGCCGCTAGCCCCGCTAACAGATTTTCTCGGACTCTATCCAGATGCGCAGCATAGGATCTGAGATGGTATATACGTTTCCGGTCTTGGTCACAAGGTCCTCAGACAAAAGATATTTCATGGCTGATTGTATCGAACTGGCAGACTTGAGCCTGTGGCGCTTTATAAATGCCGATGATGTTATGGATGTGGCCTCCTTTTCCTCTACGATCGCATAAAGCACTTCCTTTTGCTGCTCCGAAACATTTGACATCAATTCACGCAGACGCGACCCGTACTCGTGAATGTAGGACTTGCAGATGGACAGGATATCGGTAACGGAGATACATCCTCCTTGCCCAGTATAGGCATAGGCATCATGCAGAACCCTGTGGATATGCATTGTGACACCCTCAAACTTGTCATATACGTGTAGAAACGCATCTGGAGATAATTGCTTTCCACCATTGCGGAATTGGAGTTCTGCGAATTCCCGATAGACATCCCTATCTATCGGATCAAGTGCAACAGATGTGGCGCTAAGATAAAACGGACGTTTCTCGGAAAAGAACATTTCGGACATTATTCTTCTTTCTGAACCCGCGAATATGAAATGCGTATTGGTCAATTTCTGAATTTTTCCACGCAGAAGCTCCTCCACGTTCTTTTCTGGATACCTGATTATCTGCTGAAACTCATCAATGGCAATAATACATGGCTTGTCGGCATTTTCTAGAAACTGGAAAATTTCATCAAGCGTGTATTGAGGTCGCTCGATATCTCCAAGCTTAATGTCAAATGTCGGCGACGCCAACACGGGATCATACCCGAAACTCGCCGACAAAGACCTCAATGCGGCAGCAAACGATTTCATCATTCTTTCGCTCCGACTGGCAACGGCACGAAAACTGACATTGCCAAGCTCTTGGACAAATTCCTTGAGCGATGCCGTATGCAGAATATCAATGGAAATTTCATAGTAGTTCTGCCTTATGCGCTCCACGTCGAAGCAATGATTGATCAGTCCGGTCTTGCCGATGCGCCGTCTTGCCGTAAGCACAATGTTCTCCTGATTGTCAATGCATTTGAGAATGTTTTCCGTTTCGGCAACCCTGTCGCAGAAATACTGCTCAGGAATCCGGCTTGTCAAAATAAAGGGATTCGTTTCCATATCCACGTGTTTTATGCAAATATAATTATTTTAATGAAATTATGCCAATAAAATAATCATTGTGCCAACAACTCGGGCGTGGCTACGTCCCGCTGCCAATATCCCCGTTTCATAAAGGCCCGGTCGGTGGTGGTGCCGCCGGAGGCATGGTCGCCCATGACCTTGTGAATGGGTGTCAGGCGGCAGCCTGACGGGATGAGCGAAGCGAACCTCCGGCGGCCCCACCACCGACTGGACATGTAAAAAATATTAAAACCTAAATATTTCCCCGATTTCTTTCAATTAACCTTGAAAAGGTGTATTCTTGTGGTGTCCCTTAATCTTGAAAAGGTGTAAATCCGGAGGATCGCTAAATCTTGAAAAGGTGAAAATCTGTACTTTCTGCCAACAGATATTTTGTGGATGACCACATGGAACTGGCAGGACGTGGCCGCGTCCCGCCAGTGGCTAGAACTATTGACATTTTGCCGATAATCCATTATATTTGCGAAAAGTGACGTTATAACGTGAGTTTTATGAGATTGAAATTGTATCATGGCTCTGCCAATATCATAGAAAAACCGGAATTCGGACTTGGAAATGCGAAGAATGATTACGGTTTGGGATTTTATTGCACTGAACATATTGAACTGGCCAAGGAATGGGCCTGCGCTGAAAATCGGGATGGCTTCGCCAATGAGTATGAACTGGAAATGGACGGATTGACCGTCTTGAACTTGTCGGGAGCTGAGTATCATATACTTAACTGGCTTGCGATTCTGTTGGAAAACAGGACATTTGTAATAGAACGAGGACTTCCGTCGGCAGCGAAGGAATACATCATTTCCGAATTCCTTCCCGACTACAAGAAGGCCGATGTGATACGCGGCTACAGAGCAGATGATTCCTACTTCTCATTCGCATCTGCTTTCTTGAACAATACGATTTCATTGGAGCAACTGGGAAAAGCCATGAAATTGGGGAAACTGGGAGAACAAGTAGTCCTTAAAAGCCGGAATGCTTTTGAACAACTAGAGTATTCCCGTGCTGTCCTTGCAGACAATCAGACCTATTACCCCAAAAAAGCTGCACGTGACAGGACTGCACGTGACACTTTCAGAAGCGAAAGAGAGAAAACAGTATTGGACGGTACATACGTTATTGACATTGTAAGAAATAATTGGAAGAATGATGATCCGCGCTTACGATAAATCTTATTTGGAAGATGCCATGCTGAATCTGGCAGTGGCTCTGGATTATGGTTCCATTGCATGTGCCGGAGGCATCGATGAGTTTTATGACAGGATGCTTGCCGGAAATGTGATACGCCAATTCGAGAAAGGCAATCCGAAATACGTTTCCGGTTTGTCTGGCATTGAATTGGGGAAGAGGATTATTGAAAGCACAGGCGGTCATGTCGGGGACTATAACTATGTGCTTGATGACCGTTCTGCCATTTTCTGGACAGGCTGGGTGCTGGCATATCTTCAATGGCACACCAATCTCCCATTTGAATCCCTGAATGCAAAAGGCATTGATGTCCATAGAGTTATGGATATGTATCCTACATTTCATGAGGCAGACATAAGCAAGTTCGTGACTTCAGCATTGAAAATCATGTCAAATTCCGAAACGGATGTTTCCCCGCTGAAACGTCAGCGCAAGTCCGCCGGATTTACTCAGCAGGAACTCGCGGAACGGTCCGGTGTATCATTGAGGATGATCCGCGCCTACGAACAAAACAAACAAGATATTTCCAAGGCGGAATCTGCCGCGGTGCTGAATCTAGCATCCGTACTCGGTTGTTCACCATATTCCCTGTCGAGATGAGATGGCGGGACGCGGCCACGCCACATTCCGTAACTTATTGATAATCAAATACTATTTTCACAAGAGCGTGGAAACACAGCCAAAAAAAGTCTGCGTTTCCACGCTCCGTTTTATAACTTATTGAAAATCAATGCTTCCAGAATAGCAGCGTGGCCGCGTCCCGCCGCCAATATCCCCGTTTCATGAAAGCCCGGTCGGTGGTGGGGGCAGACGGAGGCATGGTCGCCCATGACCTTGTGAATGGGTGTCAGGCGGCAGCCTGACGGGATGAGCGAAGCGAACCTCCGGCGGCCTCACCACCGACTGGGCGTGTAAAAAAACACTGAACTGCCGCCGGCCCCGCCATGCAACATTTTGATGACAATTTGCATCTACAATGATGTTTGGAGAATGCAATATGAAGAGAATATTCAATATATTAACGGCGGCGGTGCTGGTCATGTCTTGTTCGGTGGAAAATTCGGACATGGTTTATGATATCGCGCCTATAGTTTCCTATATTTATCTCGAAGATTCCGACGGACATAACATGCTTGATCCGGACACCCGCGAGGAGTCGTTCGACATCAGTCAGATCTCTGCGGAATTCAGGGGACAAACCTATGCCTTGGACATGAGCCGTTTCAATGAAACTGGGGCATGGATTTCCACGAAAGCCTACATGCCGCAATTCTCGGGGCTGATGCTTCAGGTGGACCGTTACGGAAAGTGGATGATTTCATTCGGGGAACTTGACGGGACGGAAAACATTGCCAATGAAAACCTTGTTATAAATTGGGGAGATGGAAGCTCCAACACGATAACTATTTTCAATAACTTCAGATGGAAGTGGGACGGATCACCGGTGATTACCCGAAGGTTCTATGTTGACGGCAAGAAGCAAGATACAGACATCGCGGTCTTCAAGTTCGTCAAGAACAAGAAATAATAGGAGTGCGTAAAACCACATAGATTGTTCAATAAGGAACACATGCTTTGACACTATACGGAAATTTAGTAATTTTGTATCGTCTCTATCAGGACCTGGTAGGACGATATAATTTTGTAAGTAATAATTAAACAATAAGTTGGTAAAGATTTGTGAAGGATTTTCGAGGATAGATTTCTTTTTGAAGAAGGAGTGTACTGGACGTACACGACTGATGAAAAAAGGAATATAGACCGAAAAGACGAGCAAAGATTGTCAAGTTGTTTTTTAAGGATTACTAAACGCGTTAATATCATAAAATTATGCATATTGCTATAGCAGGAAACATCGGCAGCGGCAAGACCACATTGACCAAGATGCTGGCTGCGAGGTATGGTTGGACACCTAAATTCGAATCCGTGGATTTTAATCCATATCTGTCTGATTTCTATGAAGATATGAGCAGATGGTCATTCAACCTCCAGATTTATTTCCTGAACAAGCGTTTCAAGGACGTCGTGGATATCACCAAGAACAAGGAAGTGATCATCCAGGACAGGACAATCTATGAGGATGCCAGGATTTTCGCGCCGAACCTCCACGACATGGGACTGATGAGCTCACGCGATTTCGAGACATATTCAGACCTTTTCGACCTGATGATGTCACTGGTGAAGATGCCTGACCTGCTCATCTATCTCAAATCATCCATTCCTAATCTCGTATCGCAGATTCAGAAGCGAGGCCGCGAATATGAGAAAACTATCAGAATTGATTATCTTACGGGACTTAACGAGCGTTATGAGAAATGGATCAGCGGTTATACCGGCCATCTTCTCGTCATTGACGCAGACAGATATAAATTCGGAAACAAGGAAGAAGACTTCGAAGCCATCACGAACATGATTGACTCGGAACTCTTCGGACTGTTCCCTTCAGAAGAATCGAAATAATTCAAATATGACAGCAAGACCGACTATCATCGATTTCGTGGAGAAATATACCCATGAATTCGCATCACATGTTTTCCTTCGTGAAAAGCCAGCTGACCGCTGGACGGAAACTACTTTTGAACAAACCAGGCTTGAAGCCTATAGAGTTGCTGCGGGCCTTATGGCTCTCGGAATCAATAAAGGCGACAAGGTGTCACTCCTCTCCGAAGGCCGCAACATGTGGGTTATCGGTGAACTCGGAATCCTCTATTCCGGTGGCGTGAACGTTCCGCTTTCCATCAAGCTTGAAGAAGGCAGCGACCTGGTATTCCGTATCAATCACTCTGACTCACGTTTCGTGATGGTGTCCGGAACACAGCTTCCTAAGGTAAGACGTATCCTGAAAGATATTCCTGCCGTGGAGAAAATCATTGTCCTGGACGATCTTCCTGAGTATCAGGAGAAAGAGATTCCGATGTCGGAGATCCTGAAAAACGGCGACAAGTTCATGGCAGAACATCCGGGTGCTCTCGAAGAGAGGTACAAGTCTGTTCAGCCTGACGATTACGCGAACATCAGCTACACCTCGGGAACTACCGCTGACCCTAAGGGTATCCTCCTTACTCACAGGAACTACACTGCCAATGTGGAACAGGCTCATTCCGTAGTCGGCATTCCTCTGGACGCCGTGATGCTCATTATCCTCCCTCTGGACCATTGTTTCGCGCATGTGGCAGGTTTCTACACTATGATGTCTTATGGCGGAAGTATCGCCACGGTTCCTGTAGGAAAGACACCGATGGCATCGCTGAAGAATATTCCTATGGCTATCAAGGAAGTACGTCCTCATGTGATGCTTTCCGTACCTGCTCTCGCACGTAACTTCAAGAAAAATATCGAGTCCGGCATCAAGGCCAAGGGACCTAAGGTGGAGAAACTCTATAACTTCGCATTGAACCTGGCGATTTCCTACAACAAGGAATATTACAACAGGGGCGGATTCTTCCAGCTTTGGAAAAAACCTCTCATGGCGCTGTTCGACAAGATTATCTTCAAGAACGTACGTCAGGGACTTGGCGGAAGGATGCAGTTCTTCGTAGGAGGCGGTGCGCTTCTTGACATTGAACTGCAGAGATATTATTGCGCCATCGGCATTCCGATGTTCCAGGGCTACGGCCTTTCTGAGGCGACACCGATCATTTCTGCCAACTCGTTCGACGCCTGTATCTTCGGCTCTTCCGGTCGTGTAGTGACACCGATGGAAATCAAGATTTGCGACAGCGACGGCAAGTCACTCGGCTATGGCGAGAAAGGAGAAATCGTCATCAAGGGCGAGAACGTTATGGCAGGTTATTGGAAGAACCCTACGGCTACCGCTGAAACAGTCGTTGACGGATGGCTGCATACCGGAGACATGGGTTATATGAGAGACAAGACCTTCCTCTATGTGGTAGGCCGTTTCAAGTCATTGCTCATTTCTGCTGACGGCGAGAAATACAGTCCGGAAGGATTCGAGGACTCGCTTACAGACAGCTCGAAGTTCATCGACCAGGTAGTGCTCCATAACAATCAGGACCCGTACACGACGGTCATCATCGTTCCTAACAAGGAAGCGCTGAAAGAGTATGTGAAGGCCGGCAATCCTGATATCGACATCAATTCCCGTGAAGCTAAAGAGCTGATGCTGAAGAAGATTCAGGAAGAGGTGAATTCATATAGAAAGGGCGGTTCACGTGCCGGCATGTTCCCGGAAAGATGGCTTCCTGCTGCGATCATCGTAGCTGACGAGCCGTTCACCGAGCAGAACCACATGGTGAACAGCACGATGAAGATTGTCCGTGGTAAAGTGGAGAAGCACTATGCCGACCGCATTGCATATGCGCTTACGGCAGAAGGCAAGAACCTCTTGAACGAGAAAAACATTGCATCGCTGTAAGCGGTACAATGTTTTCCTTGTGCTTCGGACGGGACTTGAACCCGTACAGGCATTGCTGCCCAAGGGATTTTAAGTCCCTCGTGTCTACCAATTCCACCACCAAAGCGAATTGGAAATGCAAAGTTAGAAAAATTTGTTTAAATATAAAATCAATATGGGACTACTAGATGGAAAAGTCGCTCTTGTAACAGGAGCTGCAAGAGGAATCGGCAAGGCGATTGCCCTTAAATTCGCTTCAGAAGGTGCAGACGTGGCTTTCACTGATCTCGTTATCAATGAGGCTGCAGAAGAGACCGTAAAGGAAATCGAAGCTTTCGGCCACAAGGTGAAGGCTTATGCTTCCAATGCTGCTGATTTCGCTCAGACTCAGGAGGTTGTGGACCAGATTATGGCAGACTTCGGTCATATCGATATTCTCGTGAACAATGCAGGTATCACCAAGGACGGTCTTATGCTCAGGATGAGCGAGGCACAGTGGGATGCCGTCATCAATGTCAACCTCAAATCTGCATTCAATTTCATTCACGCATTGACCCCTATCATGGCACGCCAGAGAGGCGGAAGCATCATCAACATGTCTTCTGTAGTAGGCGTTTCCGGCAATGCCGGCCAGTGCAACTACTCTGCTTCCAAGGCCGGTCTTATCGGTCTTGCCAAGTCTATTGCCAAGGAAATGGGCCCTCGTGGCATCCGTGCGAACTGCATTGCCCCTGGCTTCATCATTTCCGATATGACCAAGGCGCTTTCAGAAGAAGTGCGTGAGCAGTGGATGAAGACGATTCCGCTCCGTCGCGGCGGTACACCGGAAGATGTTGCCAATGTCGCCCTCTTCCTCGCCAGTGACCTCTCCTCTTATGTCAGCGGACAGGTTATCCACGTTTGCGGTGCAATGAATTGCTAATCATTGAAATACAAATAATTGCAGAAGGTCAGCCGTTCGCGGCTGGCCTTTTTTGCTCCCTAGAAATACTTCTTCTCCCTGTGGTCCAGGGCGATGAAGATGGAAAGCATGATGGTGAATGCCCAGAGGGATGAGCCGCCGTAACTCATGAAAGGAAGCGGGATGCCGATGACAGGCATGATGCCTATGGTCATGCCCACATTGATGAAAAGATGCATGAACAGGCAGCCAGCCAGACAATAGCCGTAAATCCTGGTGAAACTCTCCCTGCTGCGCTCGGCGTCTTTTATAATTTGCAGAATCAGAAGCACATACAGCATTATTACAATAAGGCAGCCTACGAAACCCCACTCCTCTCCCACGGTGCAGAAGATGAAATCGGTGCTCTGCTCGGGGACGAATCCGTACGTCGTCTGAGTGCCGTTCATATAACCCTTTCCGGCAAAACCTCCCGAGCCGATGGCTATCATTGACTGGTTCACATTGTACCCGACGCCCGCAGGGTCCTCCTTCATTCCGAGGAGCACCTCGATGCGCTTGCGCTGGTGGTCCTGCAGAACTTTGTTGAACACCACGTCAGCCGACAGCACCAGTCCCACACCGCAGATGAAAGTCAATACTGATACCAATGAAAACACTCTGTTCTTGCTGCTCATGGCATGCCAGATTATCAGCGGCAATGCGATTCCGGAAACGCCCAGAAGAATCATGAACGGCGTGATGTTCATCAGGAACGGCCACTCTTCACCCTTGAGTTCCTGCAGCATTGTCCAGAAATGCGGAAGGAAGGCCAGCGCCGTTATGCCCACCGCGTAAATCAGCAGCCATTGCCATATCTTCCTGGAAATCAATGCGCTGCAGAACGAAATTATGCCTATGAGAACCAAAACTGCGGTATACGGCGATGCCACCAAGGTCAGGATGAATATCAGGATTGCCAATGCTATCATTGCCAGCAGCCATCCGGAAAGCCCCTCTCGGTAAAGCATGAAAATGAAGCCGACGTAGACCAGGGCCGAACCTGTTTCCTTCTCCGCCAGGATGATGACCATCGGGAGAATGATGATGAATGCCACCGTAAGAAAGTCCTTGAACCTTGTCAGTCTGAACGTTGCACGGCTCATAACGAATGCCAGCAGCAGGGAAGTGGTGATTTTCGACACCTCGGCCGGCTGGAACCGCACAGGGCCGAAAGCGAACCATGACCGGGAGCCCTTGACTTCCACACCCAGGAAAATCACGGCGACCAGAAGCCCTATCACCATTACGTAGAAAAGTGCTGCGCCTCCTTCCCACAAGTTGGGATTGACCAGAAATATGATTGTCGCGCCAAGTCCGAAAGCCGTAAGCATCCAGATGAACTGCTTGCCGCTGTTGGCGCTGAAATCGAAAATGCCCTCGACATCGGCACCATGGACTGAAGCGTAAATGTTTGCCCAGCCGATGAAAACCAGAAACAGATAAAGGATTATCAGTTTCCAGTCGTATGATTCGCCAATGCTTCTGCCGCTGTATCTGCTCATTTCAATGTTTTCTACGAAGGTCAATACTTCTTTACCCTCGACATGAGGTCGCCTTGCAGCACCCTGTCTTCCAATGGCTTGCGTTTCGGATCTATTTCTCCCCGCAGGTATCGCTCCACCAGAAGCGAGGCTATAGGGCATGCCCATGTGGCACCGAAACCGCCATTTTCAATATATGCCGCCACCGCAATCTTCGGATTGTCCTTGGGCGCGAAACAGATGAACACGGAATTGTCCGCTCCGCGCGGGTTCTGTGCCGTACCTGTCTTGCCGCAGATGTCCAGTCCCTCCACGGCCGCAATGCTCGCCGTACCTCCTGAACCGAAACCGCTGTTCACGGCACGCCACATTCCCTGTATCACCTTGCGGAACTGCAATGTGTCCACCATGGTGTATTGGCGCTCCTTGTACTTCTGCTCGATTTTCAGCGAATCGGAATCCTTGATGATATGAGGGATATAGTAGTAGCCGCGGTTCGCCACAATGGCACACATGTTCGCAATCTGGAGCGGCGTCACGCCGATTTCTCCCTGTCCGATGGACAATGAAATCACGGTCGTGAACTTCCAGCCGTTCCTTCCGTAAATCTTGTTGTAATATGCTGAGGTAGGGATAGTTCCGCCAAGCTCGGCAGGGAAGTCGCTCCCCAGTTTCCGGCCCAGTCCGAAACTCTGCACATAGTCATGCCATTTGTCCAATGCCTCGCCGGGGCCCTTGTATTTCTTGTTCTCGAGGACATTCTTCATCACATAGCAGAAATATGCGTTGCAGGACATCATGATGGCCTCCTCCAGATTGATCGGCGACCTGTGCGCGTGGCATCCCAGCTTGTGTTTTCCGTACGGATAACCCTTGTAGCAAGGATAGGTGTATTCCGGCTTCAGCACTCCCTCTTGCATGCCGATAAGACCGTTCACAAGTTTGAAAACAGAACCAGGAGGGTATGGCGCCTGCACCGCCCTGTTGAACATAGGCTTGTGCGGGTCGCTCACGATTTCGCTGTAATGCTTGCCGATATCCGCCAGTATCTCCACGTCGATACCCGGACTGGAAACCATTGTCAGAATCTCTCCGGTCGACGGCTCTATCGCCACCAGACTGCCCACCTTGTTTTTCATCAACTCCTGTCCATATTGCTGTAAATCAGCGTCAATGGTGGTCACCACATCTTTTCCCGGGATGGCTTCCTTGTCCATTTCGCCGTCCCTGTATCTGGATTGTATCTGGTTGTGGGAGTTCCTCAGGTAGATCTGATAACCCTTTTCACCGCGCAGTTCCTTCTCGCGTGCCGCCTCTATGCCCGTCTTGCCCGCATAATCTCCTGGCCGGTATTCTCCCGGATGCTTCTTTATGTATGACTGGTCCACTTCAGAGACATATCCCAGAAGGTTTCCTCCGGCATTGACCGGATAATCCCGGATGCTTCGTATCTGACCCTTGAATCCCTTGAACTTGTATTGGACCTCGGCGAACCTCATGTAGGTGTCCGACGGAATCTGCTTCAGCATGACCATTGACTGGAAGCCGATTCTCCGTCTGTTCTTCCGGTACTCCGACATCTTGTTGCGGATGAAGTCCGGCGAAATCTTCAGAACGTCAGCCAGAAGTACCGTGTCGAACGGCTCTACCTCCTTGGGTGTCACCAGGATATCATATGCGACCTTGTTTCCGACGATGATTTTTCCGTTGCGGTCATAGATGATGCCTCGGGTCGGGTAGATGATATCGTAGACCATCGAGTTGTTGGAAGCATTGATCTTATAACGGTCATCGATGATCTGGATATAGAAAAGCTTCGCGAGCAATATGCCTGCGAATATCAACAGTCCGATACGGAGTTTGCTGACCCTGGACGCATTCATCGCTATTTCCTCTCGTTAGGATCCAGCAAGTTCGCGATAATCAGGGAAATCAATGTTCCCGCCACGAGCGAGACGCTGAATCTCAATGCATTGAACATGAATGGCCGGGCTTCCGCACCATCGGCCCAGATGTATATAGCGAGAAAAATGAACTGGGCAATGAATATTGCCAATGCCATTTTACCCGTTCCGTACTTCATCATTGAAACGTCTTCTCCGGTCGAGGTCAATTCTTTTCCGAAGATGAAACCGCAGATCCACCTGCGGGCTCCGGCCACCGGTACGAGTGCAAGGGCATTGAGCCCCGTGACTCCTTCGGCCAATGTGTCTACTGCCAGACCTGAAACGAAGGCAAGAAGCATCGCCACGACGGGGCTGTACCTGGTGGGCATGAGGAGAATGGCGCAAGGCAGAATGCTGAGCGTGAGAAACGTGCTGATATGTAAATAATTGCATATCAGCAGCTGCACTCCGACGATGAGTAGGAACATCATGATGTAGTTCTGCTTCATTTCTTTCCTTTCTTAGGTGTTTCCTGTCTCTCCAGTTCCGCTATTTCCTGCGAGTCGTTATTGCTTACCACCGATACGTATCTCAATGCTGAAAAATCCTGGAACAGCTTGACCTTCACTTCATAAGTGGCGCCGTTCACGATTTTGACACCGCCTGTCGTGCCCAGCGGGATGTCGGACGGAAATATGGAGGAGTAGCCGCTGGTATAGACCGTGTCGCCCTCCTCGAATTTGTACTGTAGCGGTATCTCCTTGAGAATGGCTCCGCCCTTGTGCACCCCGTCCCATACCATCGGGCCTGCCGCGCCGCTTTTTCCGATTCTGGCACTGATGCTGATTTCGGAATTCAGAAATGATATGACGTATGAGTAATGCTTGCTTACGGCATCGATGATTCCGACCACCCCTTGCGGCGTTATGACTCCGGACTGCTCACGTATGCCGTCTTCGTAACCTTTCCCGATTATCAGGTAGTTGTGCTGCTTGTTGGTGCTGCTCTTTATGATGGAAGCCGGGATGTAGCTGAATTTCTCCCCGGCCCGTGCAATGTTCACCTGTTCCAGCGAATCCAGATGGATCTGCTCCAGCATGCTGTGCAGTCTCGAAACCTCCTTGCTCAGCTCGAAAACATTGTCCGCCAGCTTGCGGTTCTTCTTGTTCAATGAGAAATATCCGGAAATTGATTCCGTCACGCCCCAGACCCTTCCGCTCACTACGTGCAATGCCTTCGTGATGAAGAAATTCTGCACGGAACTGCTGTGGCTCAACATATTAAGCGCGGCAATCTCCAGAGCTATGAAGACTGCCGTGTTAATGATTGTTCCTGTTATGGTGCGCTGCTTGGGCATCTGCCTACCTCTTCAGGAAAGAGCAGTTTCCTACATGCTTCAATGCGATGCATGTTCCTCTTGCCACGGCGTGAAGCGGATCTTCTGCCACGTGGAAAGGAATGTTCACCTTCTCCGAGAGACGGGTGTCCAGACCTCTGAGCAATGCGCCGCCTCCTGAAAGGAAGATACCGTTCTCCACGATGTCTGAGTAAAGCTCAGGAGGAGTCTGCTCCAATACATGCAGGATCGATGACTCTATCCTGGTGATGGATTTGTCCAGGCAATGCGCCATTTCCTGATATGAAATCGTCGCCTCTACCGGATGTGCGGTCATGAGGTTTGGTCCTTTTACAGGGTACGGGTCAGGTTCTTCCTGCAATGTCGGCAGAACTGCACCCACAGCTATCTTTATCTTCTCGGCAGTCGTCTCGCCGATACGGATATTGTGCTGTTGCCTCAAATATGACTGGATATCGCTTGTAAATACGTCTCCTGCGACACGTTCGCTTGACTGGATCACGATACCTCCGAGTGAAATCACGGCGATTTCAGTGGTACCGCCACCGATGTCGACGACCATGCTTCCCTTTGGCGCCTCCACTTCCAGTCCGATACCGAGTGCTGCTGCCATAGGCTCTGAAATCAGATATACGTCACGTCCTCCCGCATGTTCGGCTGAGTCCCTGACGGCCCTGATTTCAACCTCGGTACTTCCTGACGGAATGCCGACCACCAACCGGAGGTTAGGTGAGAACAATGTCCTTCTCTGGCTGTTCACCTGTTTGATGAAACCGCGTATCATCATCTCGGCCGCGTTGAAGTCCGCGATGACGCCGTCCCTGAGCGGACGGATTGTCTTGATTCCCGGCTGCTCGCGCTCGTGCATAAGTTTCGCCTTATGTCCGAGTGCAATGCATTTGCCTGTTGCACTATCTATTGCGACAATACTTGGCTCGTCCAAAACAATCTTGTCATTCTGGAAAATGACCGTGTTGGCGGTACCAAGGTCCATTGCCAATTCTTGGTTCAAGAAAGAAAAACTCATATCTTCAAATAGGAATTTTCTGTTAATTTCATAATTTCCGTAAATATACGAAAAATAACTTAAATTTGCTTAAAATATCGAGCCAATTATGAGTGGAAAAAAATATCTGATAGTCATGGCTGCGGGCCACGGGACCAGGATGGGCGGCAATCTTCCGAAACAGTTCATGCAGCTGGACGGGAAGGCGATACTTCACCAGACCATCTTGAAATTTCTGGCAGCCATTCCGGATATAAATGTCATCACGGTCCTTCCCTCTGACGGTCAATATGATACGTGGTGGCGCGACTACTGCATCAGCCGCAATTTCAACTGCTCCCAGATCCTCGTCCGCGGCGGAATCACCCGTTTCCACTCCGTAAAAGCAGCCCTCGCTCGTGTCCCTTCGGACGCCATTGTCGCCATACACGACGGAGTCCGTCCGCTCCTGTCGGAAGGCATGATCAGGTCAATGTTTTCCCGCATTGGAAATGATGACAGATGCCGGGCGCTCATTCCTGTGATTCCCATGGTAGACACGCTGAAAATCCTCGAAACCGTCAAGGATGACCAGGGCGATGAATTCCTCCGTTCCGCTCCGGGGCGCAGTGTGGACCGCTCGGAGGTATACGGAGCACAAACGCCCCAGATTTTCCGTGCCGGCGATATAAAGGATTCGTATTCACAAGCTTACGACAGGTTGTTTACGGATGATGCTTCCGTAGCCGACAAATACGGAATACCGCTCACCTTCGTTGAAGGCGAGCGGCTCAATATCAAGATAACTTCCCCGGAAGATATGGTTCTCGCGGAAGCTATAATTTCGATTTCAGGTAACTAAATCTAAATCCTATTCGTCCGAATCATCGTTTCTGTTCGAACCGCTGTAGCTTGTATTTCTGTAATCCTTGACCCATACCTGTCTGTCGATGGCCTCGTCGAGAGCTATCATTGTCTCTGTGGAAAGGATATAAGGAATCTTCTGTATGGTGTTCAGAAGAATCTCCATAAGGTGGTCATTGTCAAAGCAATAACTCTTCACGAGAAGGGCGTACTTGCCTGTCACGAAATGACACTCCACGACCTCCGGAATCTTCTTCAAGTGCGCGATGACGACATTGTACTTGTCAGCCTCCGACAGGGAGATGCTTATGAAGGCGCAAATGTTGAGCCCGATGGCCTGCGGTTTTACGAGAAGTCTGGAACCGGTGATGACGCCGTTGGCTTCCAAACGCTTGACTCTCTGATGTATGGCAGCTCCTGACACGCCGCATTCGCGTGCGATTTCCAGGAACGGCATTCTTGCATTCTTGACCAGGAAAGACAGGATTTTCTGGTCCGTCTGGTCGATGTGATACTTAACCATATCTTACGATTCATTACTTTGTAATCCTTACAAAATTACTTGGTAATCTTTGCTCGTCTTTTCGGTCTATATTCCTTTTCTCATCAGTCGTGTACGTCCAGTACACTCCTTCTTCGAAAAGAAATCTATCCTCGAAAATACTTCACAAATCTTTACCAACTTATTTTCTAACGCTTACTTAAACGATGCAAATTTACAGAATATTTTTTAATAATCTATAATTATTTGCATTAAAAAGTACGATACTATAAGATAAAAGCACCGTTTTCGACCAAACAGTCAGAAAAAACAGTGCTTTTTCAGGTTTTATTTTTTAGTGAATTTTCTTCGGGCCGTGCGTTTCGTCGGCTCGGAAGCCTCGATTATTTCCTTACACTTTTCTTCTGTAAGGGCTGCGACATCGGTTCCCTTTGGAATCTTGTAGTTCTTGCCGTCCTGCTTCAGGTAAGGGCCATACCTTCCGTCGATTACCTGAATGCCGCTTTCCGTATAATCTGCAAGCACGGTGTTGGCATTCGCCTTCTCCGCATTGGCCTCGATTACTGCGATGCATTCGTCCAATGTTACCGTGAGCGGGTCCTTGCCGCGTGGCAGCGACACGTTCTTGTCTCCGTATTTCAGGTATGGTCCGAACCTGCCTTTGGTCGCAACGATGTCTATACCATTATATTGTCCCACGGTCTTAGGCAGGAGGAACAGCTTTATGGCATCTTCCAGGGTGATGCTTTCGATGAGCTGTCCCGGTGCCAGATGAGCATACTGGCGCTTGTCGCCTTCTCCCTTCTGGATATACGGGCCGTATTGTCCGAACTTGGCCACAATCGGCTCTCCGTCAGTCGGATCATTGCCGAGATCTCTGCTGACATGGCTGTATTCCTTGTCATTGAGCACCTCTTCCACCTTCTTGTGGAACGGCGTGTAGAACTGTCCTATCACATTGTTCCATACCAGTTTGCCGTCAGCGATCTGGTCGAAATCCTTCTCGACATTGGCGGTGAAATCATATCCCAGGATCGTGTGGAAATTCTTTACCAGATAATCCGTTACGATCATGCCGATTTCCTGCGGGAGAAGCTTGCTCTTTTCGGCGCCGACAGTCTCGGTCTTGACAGCCTCGGTGATTTTCCCGTTCTTCATTGCCAGGCATGTGACAGGAATGCCTTCGCCTTCCTTGTCGCCCTTGATGATATAACCGCGTCCGGTGGTCAATGTCGTGATGGTCTGTGCATATGTGGCAGGACGTCCGATGCCGAGCTCCTCAAGTTTTTTGACCAGAGTTGCCTCGGAATATCTTGCCGGAGGAGTCGTGAACTTGCAGTCTGATGCGAAACTTATCGGTTTCATCACATCTCCCTCATGGAGTTCCGGCAGGATTACTTCCTCCTCATCCTGCTGGTCATCAGTGCCTTCCAGATATACTTTCAGGAAACCGTCGAATTTCACCTGGTTTGCCTGGACGGCGAATTTCTCGTTCCTCTTGTCGGAAGCTATCTTGATGTCCGTCTTCAATATTCGTGCATCAGCCATCTGGGAAGCGATGGTGCGTTTCCAGATGAGGCTGTAAAGTCTCTGCTCCTGTGGTGTTCCGTCGATTTCCACATTGTCGATATATGTAGGACGGATGGCTTCGTGCGCCTCCTGTGCGCCCTTCGAGTGGGTCTTGTACTGGCGGGTCTTCGAATAGTTCTCGCCGTAATTCTCCTCAATGAACTTCTTGGATGTGTTCAATGCCAGGCCGGAAAGGTTCGTCGAGTCAGTTCTCATGTATGTGATGAGACCTCGCTCGTAAAGACCCTGTGCGATACGCATTGTCTGGCTCACGGAGAAACGCAGCTTTCTGGACGCTTCCTGCTGCAATGTCGATGTGGTGAAAGGCGCTGCGGGTGTCCTGGTGCCCTCCTTCTTCTCAATGCTGCTTATGTGGAATACGGCATCCGCGCTGTCCTCCAAGAACTTACGGGCCTCGTCAATGCCATTGAACCTGGTATCGAGCACGGCATTGACCTTCACTCCTGCGGCGGTGCTTTCCGGATGGAAGACGGCGGTCGTGCGGTAGTAAGGCTCGCGCTTGAACCCGAGAATTTCCCTTTCGCGGTCGACGACGAGTCTCAATGCGACGCTCTGTACGCGTCCGGCAGAGAGCTTCGGCTGGATTTTTCTCCAGAGAATCGGCGAAAGTTCGAAACCTACGAGACGGTCGAGCACGCGTCTTGCCTGCTGCGCATCCACGAGGTTCATGTCAATGTCCCTAGGGTTTTCTATTGCGTTCAGAATCGCATTCTTGGTGATTTCGTGGAATACGATTCTTCTGGTGCTTTCTTTCTTCAGGCCGAGAGTTTCATAGAGATGCCATGAGATTGCTTCTCCCTCCCGGTCCTCATCGGATGCCAGCCATACGGTCTCGGCGCCGGCTGCCAGCTTCTTGAGCTCAGACACGACTTTCTTCTTGTCCGCAGGAATGACATATTCAGGTGTGAAGTTATGATCTACATCCACGCTCAATTTCTTGTCCTGCAAGTCTCTGATATGACCGAAACTTGGTTTTACGACATATCCTTCCCCCAGGAATTTCTGTATTGTCCCGGCTTTCGCAGGAGACTCGACAATTACAAGATTCTTTTCCATCGCCAACTCTAGCTCCAATTTTTAATGATGTTTTTACCTCTATTTCAGTAAACGGACTGCAAAGTAAGGAACAAATAAGGATATTTTCCAAATTTTCTATGTATTTTTGCTCTTTCGAAGAATACAGATATGACAGACGATACGAGAAAAAAATGCGTGAAATGGTTCTGGATAATCGTTTCCGTGCCTGTGCTGATGGTCCTTATCATGCTTTTGCTGGTTTGGGCATTTGCCGACATACCTTCATTCGAGGAGCTGGAGAACCCTGACAGCAAGCTTGCGACCGAAGTCATTGCCGATGACGGTCAGGTTCTCACGACCTTCCACATTGAAAACAGGTCGTATGTTTCCTACGAAGAATTGTCCCCTTATCTGGTGCAGGCGGCAGTGGCGACGGAGGACATCCGCTTTTACAAGCACTCCGGCATTGACTTTCAGAGCCTCGGGCGCGTGCTCGTGAAGACATTGCTGATGGGCGATTCCGGACAGGGCGGCGGAAGTACCATCACCCAGCAGCTTGCGAAGACATTGTACCCGCGTGCCGATGTCTCCAGCCGCATCCCGGGATTCTCCAAGGTGAAAATGGTCTGGATCAAATTGAAGGAGTGGATAACGGCGGTCAAGCTGGAGCGCGACTATACGAAGGACGAGATTCTGGACATGTACCTGAATGCCGTCTTCTTCGGCAGCAGTGCGTATGGCGTGAGGGCGGCGGCGCAGACATTCTTCGCCAAGGAACCGGCTGACCTGACCGTTGAGGAAAGCGCCACGCTGGTGGGCATGGTGAACAAGCCGACGAGATACAACCCGGCTCTTAATCCGGACAAGGCCCTGTACCGCAGGAACTTCGTCATCAGCCAGATGGAAAAGGCAGGCTATCTTACTGAAGAGCAGCGCGACTCCATCCAGCAGGTGCCGATATCATTGTCATATCAGGTCCAGGACCACAATGCCGGTCTGGCTCCATATTTCAGGGACATGCTCCGTCGCGTGATGAATGCTGGCAAGCCTGTCCGTTCGAAATATACCTATCGTGAGGACTATGTCGCAGATTCATTGTCCTGGGAGGACGATCCTCTCTATGGTTGGCTGAACAAGAATACCAAGCCGGACGGGACACCTTATAATCTGGACAAGGACGGCCTCCGAATCTATACCACGATTAATTCCAAGATGCAGAGATATGCGGAAGAAGCTGTGGCCGAGCATCTTGGCAAGAACTTGCAGAAGAGTTTCGAGAGGGATTTGCGGTCGAAGAGGAACAAGCCGTTCTCCAATGATGTGGACAAATCCACACGTGATTATGTCATGAAGCAGGCGAGGAGATGGAGCGACCGTTACCGTATCATGAAGAAGGAAGGCGCCTCCGAGTCAGAGATCCTCAAGAGTTTCTCCGTGCCTGCGCAGATGCGTCTGTTCTCGTGGAACAAGAAGGGCTACATCGATACGACAATGACTCCTGACGATTCCATAAGATATTACAAATCAATACTTAGAGCTGGTTTTGTGGCTATTGAGCCTGTAACCGGACACGTCAAGGCCTATGTCGGCGGCCCGAACTACCGCTATTTCAAGTATGACAATGTCCGTCAGGGCAAGCGCCAGATCGGTTCCACCGTCAAGCCGTTCCTCTATACATTGGCAATGCAGTCCGGCATGAGCCCTTGCACGAAGGTTGTCAATGTGCCTCAGACTTTCATCGTCGGGGACAATGAGTGGACGCCAAGAAGTACCGACAAGGATATCTGGATCGGAAAGACAGTGACGTTGAAATGGGGACTTACCCATAGTTCGAACAATATTTCCGCATACCTGATGAAGCAGCTCGGACCGGAGCCTATGGCCGACATGATGAGGACAATGGGTATCCAGAGCCATATCGACGCGGTGCCTTCACTCTGCGTCGGACCTGCGGATTTGTCTTTGTATGAGATGGTTGCTGCTTACAATACCTTCCCGTCACGCGGAGTTTACATCTCGCCTCAATTCGTTACCAGGATAGAGGATAATCAGGGTAATGTGCTGGGCGAGTTCACCAACCGCAAACGTGAGGCGATCAGCGAGCAGACCGCATACCTTATGGAAAACCTGATGCAGGGCGTGATCAACAATGGTACGGGTGCGCGCTTGAGGGCGGTATATCAGCTGAAAGGCGAAATCGCAGGAAAGACGGGAACGACCAATGACAATGCGGATGGATGGTTCATCGGATATACACCTTCCATTACTGCCGGAATCTGGGTAGGTGCGGAAGACAGACAGGTTCATTTCCAGGCACTTGCGTTGGGAAGCGGTTCCAATATGGCGCTTCCGATATGGGGCATTTTCATGAAGAAAGTGCTGAAGGACGGCTCTCTCGGCATTTCCGAGGCTGACCGTTTCGTGGCACCTGCCGGCATGAACATTGACCTTAGCTGCAGCGGCGGTGACGAAGATGCGGACCGCAAATCCAGCAGTGAGGCAGATTATTATTTTGACTAACATATTAATAATATATGGGAAAATATAACACTATCGCAGTGATTTATGGCAGCGACTCTTCCGAGTGGGAGGTGGCTTGCCGCAGCGGTGAGTATACGGCATCAAGGATTGATGATACTCAATATGATGTGTATGAGATTTTTGCGAGATTCGGCAAATGGTCTCTGGTAGCTTATCGCAAGAAAAACTCCATGAGGGTTCCATTCCCGGAAGAGGCAAGGCCGGAGATTGACAAGAATGATTTCTCCGTTACTGTTTACGGGGAGAAAGTGAAGTTCGACTACGTTTATATAATGCAGCACGGCACGCCTGGCGAGAATGGCCTTCTTCAAGGTTATTTCGAGATGCTCGGCATTCCTCACAGCGGGTGCAGCGCTTTCGTGTCGACGGTGGCGTTCGACAAATATTCTTGCAAGAGCTATCTCCGCGATATTGATTACGTGAAGCTTGCGCCGGATGCGTTCGTCCGTAAAGGAATGGATGTCAATGCTTTCGCTGCCAAGGCCGTAGAACGTCTCGGACTGCCGCTCTTCGTAAAACCTACTGACGGAGGTTCCAGTTTCGGTATCACGAAAGTGAAAGAGGCCGATGGATTGGTGCCTGCTGTCAATTATGCCTTCTCCGAGGGACCTGCAGTCGTGGTCGAGAAGTCTATCAAGGGACGTGAGTTTACCTGCGCTGCCTATCTGGACGGGGGAGAGGTCAAGGCTCTTCCTGTAATCGAAATCATCACGGAAAATGAGTATTTCGACTATGATGCCAAATACAACGGCCATAGCCAGGAGGTCTGTCCAGCGCAGATATCTGAAGAGTTGTCCTCTGAAATCCAGAGGATTACGGAGAAGATATATGCACATCTCGGATGCAACGGCATTGTCCGTATGGACTATATTTCTGCTGAAGACGGACTGTATTTCCTGGAGGTGAACACTATTCCGGGAATGACGAGCGCTTCGCTTGTTCCTAAGATGGTCAGGGCTGCCGGGATGGATATGACGGCATTCCTGACGACTGTCATTGAAAATTCATAGGAGGGAAAATGCTTCTTGCTGAATTTGTAAAAGCCGGCACCAAGGCTTTGGAATCGTTGTACCCTCAAAAGGAGGCGCGTTCCATTGTCCTGATGCTTTGCGAAGAGGTGTTGGGAACGGAGAACTATACCCATATCGTTGAACCTGAATTCAAGATAGACGACAAGAAACTGCCTGAGCTTGAGGCTGCTATGGAACGCCTGAAGAAGATGGAGCCTGTGCAGTATGTGCTTGGCCACACTGAGTTTTATGGACGGACTTTCAAAGTTGATCCCGCTGTGCTGATTCCGCGGCCGGAGACGGAGCTCCTCTGTCGTGATGCCATCAAACTGGGGATGAGGGTGTACCGCATGCGCTCGCCGTATGGAAAAAATGCCGAACCGGTGCGTATCCTCGACTTGTGCACAGGTTCCGGATGCATCGCCTGGACTATGGCGCTGTCTATTCCGGGAAGCCGGGTGACCGCGGTGGATATTTCTGATGCGGCATTGGAAGTGGCTGCGGGGCAGGACTTTGCATCGGAGCTGAAATCCAAGGAGACATTCAAGCCGGAGTTTATAAAGGCTGATGTCCTGGATTCCGAGCAGGAGATTGAACTCGGTCCTTTCGACATGGTCCTGAGCAATCCGCCATACATAATGGAGTCCGAAAAGGAGGATATGAGGCGCAATGTGCTTGAATATGAGCCTGAATCGGCATTGTTCGTGCCTGATGACGATCCGCTGCTTTTTTATCGTGCGATAGCCAGATGGAGCCAGCGGTTCATGTCTCCCGACGGCGTCGGCCTTTCAGAGGTGAATGAGACGCTTGCCCGCCAGACTGAAACGGTCTTCAAGGCTGCCGGTTATGCCCATACGGAGATCGTCCGTGACCTCTCCGACAAGAACCGGTATATAATTTACCATAAATAACTTTAAAATCTAAAATTATTATGTTAATATAAATCGGCTTTGCAGGTCACTGTAAGGCCGATTTTTAACTTTATCCGTGTTCATTTTCTGAAAACGGATATTTTTTCGTCACTTTGCATTGTAAAAGACAATGCTTATGAGAAAATTACTTTTTGTTCTGGCTGCGGCTCTGATGCTGGCAGTCTCGTGTGAGAGAGTGGACCATTCCGGTGAGAAATATTATCCTGATAGGGCATATCTTCCGCTGGACACCGTGGCGAAATTGTTTTCCGTGCTGCCGATTGAGACCGGGCACATGCAGGAAGTCCATGATGCCGTTTCTTTATCTTCCGGGAACGGCTACGATGAGGAGTATCTGATGAAGGACCTTTTCGAGTCGCCGGGTGCGGGAGTCGGTATGGACCCGAAGAGCCGTGCCGTCCGCACCAAGTCGTATGCGCGTCCTTTGAAAGAACTTATTGCCGAACATTTTGCAGCCATGACGAAGGCAGCCGGGGATTCCGAACGTGGTGCAATGACCCCGGAGGAATATCTGGACGCGTTGGAAAAGTCTGATATTCAGATATATTGGCCTTATTCGGAGAAATGGGACGGCAGGGAGTGGCCTATAATCACATTTGACCCGGGAAATGGGGCGGAGGTCAATGTCGGTTATCGCATGCGTGAGAAATCCGATGGAAGCAAGTATGTGGAAGAAGTCATTGTCGATGAACAAATGGCTGCGGAGCATCCTGTCTGGGTCGTCAACAGAAACGATGATTGCCAATACGAGTCCTTGGAAATGATAAAGAAACGTGACCCCGAGTGGGGGACAGGCGGAGGTTCGATTGTCATAAGGCCGTTGGGTGTGGCAACGGGGCTGCCTGTGCAGGCAAGTTCCTCCGGGACAGTCCGCTCGCTGGTGCTGAAAGATTTCCTTATGCACAGGAATTACGACTGCTGGTTCGCCGGTGCCTCGGAATTCTTCTTCAAGGTGGGGAGCGTGGAGAACTTCACGGCCAGCACTGAAGCGGAATTGAAGCTGTACAATCCTCAGATTACGGATTTCATGCTGGTGGTGAAGAGGAACCAGGTAGGGCAGAGGATTCCGATGAACATTATGCTGGTCTCGCAATGGACTGACCAGCTGGACAATATCGCGTTTCTCCTGACCGAAGATGACGGCGGCACCAGGACAGAATGGAAGTGTTCCGCCGTGGTGAAAGTGAAGTCGAAGAGCTATGGTTTCGATGTGTCCCTGCCGTTCAATTCCAGGGATGACATCGTCTGGCGCGGCGAACTTTCAGCCCGCTACCTTGAAAAGTATGACGGCATAACCAGCCGCTTCGGCGATGTGGACCTGACCTTCTCGTTCCTGGAGAGGTAAGATTATTAAGATTATATCGACGTGAATCTGATTTCCAAGGAGGAACCCGGTGACAGGGTAGGGTAGATGAAGCCGTTGCTGTCTGACGGGAACTCGTTTCCATAGATGTCACGGGCGATGAGACCGTCAGGTGTCTTGACTGTCAGGCGGATATCGCCATGACCTCTGTCTGCATGGACAATGGCCTGCTGCAGAGTATGGTTCTCCCAACTGAAATCCACCGTGGCGAAACCTCTGACACGCATTCCGCGGACGCTTCCGGAATGCCATCCTGAAGGAAGTGCCGGAATGAAATTGACATAGCCTTCGTGGCACTGCAGCAACATTTCCGCTATGCCGGATGCGCCGCCGAAGTTGCCGTCTATCTGGAACGGGTCATGTGAACAGAAAAGGTTCGGGAATGTGCCGCTATGTTGAGGCAGAGACTCGTCCAGTGCGGCTCCTGTCTTGTGAAGGCTGTCCAGCCGGTCATAGCTGACAGCAGGTGACAGGAGATTGTGGAACAGTTTCCAGGCATGGTCACCGTCACAGAGTCTTGCCCAGAAACAGATTTTCCATGCGCGGCTCCATCCTGTGCCCTCGTCTCCTCTGGCCATGAGCGACTTGCGGCATGCTTCCGCAAGCTCAGGCGTCTTGTGCGGAGATATGAGATTGCTTGGGTGCAGACCGTAGAGGTGTGAAACATGCCTGTGATGCGGCTCTGTCTCGGGATATTCTTCCAGCCATTCCATCAGTCGGCCGTCGCTGCCTATCTGCATCGGCGGGAAATGTGAAACGGCCTCGTCGAGGCTGTCTGCGAATGCTTTGTCCGTTCCCAGAAGAGCGGCAGCCTTGGAAGTGTTTCTGAAAAGCTCCGTGAGAATCTGCACGTCCATTGTTGGTCCCATGCAGATGCTTACAGGTTTGCCGTCGCAGAGGAACTGGTTTTCCGGCGATGAGCTTGGTGATGTCACGAGCCAGCCGTGCTTCGGCTCCACTACCATCGTGGAGAGGAAGAAATCCGCCGCTCCCTTCATGACGGGGTAGATCCTGCGGAGGAAATCATTGTCTCCGGTATAGAGATAATGGTCCCACAGATGTGCGCAGAGCCATGCTCCTCCGGTATTGGTCGCGCCCCAGGAAGGTTGTTCTCCCGGTGCTGTGAAATTCCAGACATTGGTCATCATGTGGAGTACCCATCCGCGGGCGCTTTCGCCATAGAAGCATTTTGCGGATTCCCTGCCCGATGGTATGAGTCTGTCAATGAACGTTTCCAGAGGCTGCATGAGTTCCTGAAGCCCTGCCTGCTCCATAGGCCAATAGTTCATCTGGAGATTGATGTTGGTATGATAGTCGCCGTTCCAAGGAGTCTGGACTTCGTCTGCCCACAGGCCCTGGAGGTTCGGCGGCAATGAGCCCCGTCGTGTGCTGCTGATAAGCAGATATCTGCCGAAATTGTAATAAAGTTCGGCAAGGGAAGCCTGTGCCGTTTCCGATTCGGCGGCTTTCCTCAGGCGGATATCTGTCGGCAGATTGTCTTCCGGAACTGCCGGAAGCTGGATGCGTACTCTTTCGTATAGGTTTCTATGTGAACGTATATGGCTGTCCAGCATTGATTTGTAAGCCTGTTCCTGCTGTGCCGGCTTCTTCTTGTCCAGCAGTCTGACGGCGCTTTTCAGTCTGGCATTGCAGGCTTCCTTGTATTTGTCGCCCGGAAAGTCGGTGCCCTCGGCGTGGAAGGATGTGGCGGCTGAAAGAATGAGTGTCGCGGTACCGGCTCCTTCTATGTGGAGCGTGCCGTCCGGTGAGATGCGTTGCCTGCCGTCGCAGTTGATTGCCTTCATGGCTACCATGAACTTGACGCCGCTGTCCGGCCCGTTGCCATTGCGCAGAGCTCCTTCCAATATCGAAGAATTGCCTGCCGCCCTTGTTGAGGCGTTGGCTTCTCTTCCGAGTGACGCGGTGAAGTTCAGTTTGTCATTGCCGGAAGCTGTCAGGCGGATGATGAATACGTCATTGTCCCTGGACGTGAAATATTCGCGGGTATATCGTGTGTTGCCGCAGGTGAATCCGGTGTGGGCGACGGCGTCTGCGAGCGACAGGTCACGGGTGTAGTCCGTAGCATCCGGGATTTCTCCTTGTGTCGCGCTGGAACCATAGCTGAATTTCAGGTCGAGGTTTGCCAATGTCTCATAGCAGCCATATCTTGCATCGGCTGTCTCTTTCTTGGTTGCAAAGTGTTCATACATAACCTCTTGAGCTTCTGCGTTCTTCCCTTCGGAAAGCAGTCTGCGGATTACCGGGAGGCTTTTGGCTGCATCGGGATTCCTGTAGTCGGCCTCGTTGCCGCTCCACATGGAAATCTCGTTCAGCACTATATGGTCAGTCTGCACTCCGCCGTCAGGCATCATGCCCAGACGTCCGTTTCCGAGCGGCAAGGTCTCTTCCCAGATTGCTGCCGGGAACTCATAATACATCCTGTCATTGGCACCGGCAGTGAATTGTCCTGCGGAAACCTCTTCTGCATTTGCCCTTTGGGAAATACATGAAACCGTTGCTGCTGAAAGAGTTGCGCAAATTGTAATTGCTGTGGTTATTCTTGTGAAAGTTGTCGTTGGCATAGTGTTTTCTTGTTATAATTCCATCCACTTTACATCTGGATATCGTTTCCACCATGTAAGTTGCTTCTTGGCGTAATGTCTGGTGTTTCTCTGGATCAGCCGTATCGCTTCCTCAAGAGGAATTTCCCCGTCCAGGTAGCTGAAAATCTCTTTGTATCCTACGGTCTGTAATGCCGGCAAATCCCTATATGGCAGCAGGTTGCGGACCTCGTCCACCAGTCCGGCATCTATCATTTTCAGTACTCTCCTGTTGATTCTGTCATACAGGACTTCGCGTGGACGTGTGATGCAGATTTTCTCTATCTCGAAATCCCGTTTCTTGGGCTGCGTCATCTTGAACTCCGTGAAAGAACGACCGGAAACCAGGACCGTTTCCAATGCCCGCACCACCCGCTGGCCGTTGTTCAGGTCAATGCTGGCCCATGCTTTCGGGTCCAATTCTTTCAGCTCCTGTGCGAGAACATTGACCCCCTCCTCGCGGATTCTGCGCGTCAGATTCTCGCGCATTTCGGGCGGTGCTACAGGAAGATTGTCCAGTCCGTTGCAGACGGCGTCAATGTAAAACCCTGAGCCTCCGGTCATTATCAATGTCTCATGACCGTCATTGAACAGCCGCTCTATCAGGTCGAGGGCGTCGATTTCGTATTGTCCGGAAGAATAGGGTTCCGTGACAGGGATGGTCCGGATAAAATAATGCTTCACGGCATTCAGCTGTGAAGCATCCGGGACAGCAGTCCCTATGGTCATTTCCTTGTAAATCTGTCTGGAATCGCACGAAATTATCGGAGAGCCGCATGACAATGCCGCTTCTATGCTGTAATCGGTCTTCCCCGCAGCTGTCGGTCCGGTAATTACGACGAGTTTTCTAGCCATCTTGCCGAATTCGTTTCCGGTAGAATTACAGCATCAGGTCTTCTGAACCGTCGAAAATGATGTCGCTGTCTTCCTCTATTGATGATTTGAGGTCGTCTTCCTCATCATCCTCATCGTCTTCGTCCACATCCGCAATGTCATCGGTCAGGTCGTCAGCGTCATCAGCCGCATCGTCGCCCTTGCCCCATGATGACTCGCCCGGCAGATGTTTCTGCTCATCCGGCAAATCCTCATATGCGACATAACCGTTCTCGAATTCGACAGGGTTCGGACCCTTCGACTCCACGAGGGCAGGATAAGTCTTTCCGGGCTCTTCCTCTACTTCGCCTTCGTAGGTTACAATGACACTTTTCCTGTCTGTGACATCGTAGAAATAAGTAAATTCGGCAATGCCTTTCTTTATGGTGTCAGCCAGGGTGACATCATCCACGGCTCCTGCTCCGAGGTCGAACATGCCATATCTGGCCACGAGCGATCCGGATTTGTCCAGACCCTTGAACTGAATCAGCTGATCATGGGAGAAGTCCATGTCATCTCTCATTCTCTTGTGGAATTCATACAAAGTCGTGGTCGACTTTAGCTCATAAACGCGGGCGAAGCCCTTTATTCCCGGCAGGGATACACGATATTTAAGAATCATATTGAATATAGCTTTCCTTACAAGCGCCAAAGTTAACAAAATATTTCCGTTCCGTTGCATAATAACGTGTTTTTAGCTAATTTTGAGGCCATGGAAAAGAACGAAATCATCATTCCTGATACCTACAGGAGTATTTCCGGAGAATCGGAAGGACTCTTCAAGGACAATGGAAGCAGATTCATTGCGAAAGCCTATCCGGTCGAATCGGAGGAGGAAGTGAAGATGATTGTCGGTTCTTTGAAAAAGGAGTACCATGACGCCAGGCATCATTGTTATGCGTACCGTCTCGGCTATCGCGGGGATGTGTTCAGGGCCAATGATGACGGGGAGCCGTCTTCTTCTGCGGGACGTCCGATTCTCGGACAGATTGATTCCAATTGCCTCAGTGATATACTCGTTGTCGTCATCCGCTATTTCGGCGGAATCAAGTTGGGCATTCCCGGCCTGATCCGTGCATATAAGACGTCTACTGCGGATGCCATTTCCAATGCGGTGATAATCACGAAGGTAGCGATGAAGCGGTATCGTCTCCGCTTTGGCTACCTTGCGATGAACAGCGTCATGAAGATGGTGAAGGACATGTCATTGGAACAGAGCGGGCAGGATTTCGGCACCGATTGCTCGATGACGGTGAAAGTGCGCCTTTCCTCGGAATCGGATTTTCTGGAGCGTGTCGGCAACATTGACGATTGCACTGCAGTGGAGGAGGGGCCGGCGACTTCGGAAACATGAAGAAACAACGATACTTAATTAAATAATAATGAGCATTATGCCTAAAAGTCTGATTTCAATCAGGGATTTTTCGAAGGATGAGATCCTTCATATCCTGGATGTGGCCAAGGAATTTGAGAAAAATCATGAACAGAATTTCCTTGCAGGAAAAGTCATTGCCTGTCTGTTCTTCGAACCGTCCACGAGGACGAGGCTTTCTTTCGAGGCGGCTGTGAACCGTCTTGGCGCCCGTGTCATCGGATTTCCGGATTCCCGTAACACCAGCGTTACCAAGGGCGAAACCCTTGAAGATACCATCAAGATTGTCTCCAACTACGTGGATATGATCGTGATGCGCCATCCTGTGGAAGGAGCTGCTGCCATTGCCGCAGGCGTTTCCCCTGTCCCTGTGGTCAATGCCGGCGACGGTTCGAATCAGCATCCAACCCAGACGCTTCTGGACATGTATTCCATCCGGCAGACTCAGGGTAAGCTGGACGGCTTGACAATCAATATGGTAGGCGACTTGAAATACGGACGTACCGTGCACTCGCTCTCCGAGGCGATGTCTGATTTTTCCCCAAGCTACATTTTCACGGCACCGGACGAGCTGAAGATGCCGCACAAGTATCTGAAGGAGCTGGAGGAGAAACATATCCCGTATGAGGAAACCGAGTCCCTCGAAAAACATCTCGACGATTGTGACATATTATATATGACGCGAATCCAGCAGGAGCGTTTCCCGAGCAAGGAGGATTACGACCGCGTGAAGGATGTCTATGAGCTGACTGCGTCAATGCTGGGCAATGTCAAGCCGAACATGAAGATTCTACATCCGCTTCCACGTATTACGGAAATCGCCCGGGATGTGGACGATACGCCTTACGCATATTATTTCGAGCAGGCACGGAACGGCATGTATGTACGAATGGCCGTGATTTCTTATCTTCTCGGTTATAGATAGAAAGAATAGAAAGTTGATAATTTTTATCAAATCTTTTGTTTTTTCTGAATAATCATTATCTTTACAACGATTTGGAAAGCAAAATCCGAATCGTTGTTTGATTTTTATTTAATTTTTATAATTATGGCGAACGTTCACGTCTTTAATGCCGGGCCATGCCTTCTGCCTCAGCAGGCCATTGACAATTCTATCGAGGCGCTCAAGAATTTCAAGAACACTGGAATATCAGTGCTTTCCGTATCGCACAGGTCGAAAGAATGGGGTGAGGTCATGGATGAGGTTCGCGCGAATTGGAAAGAATTGCTCCACATCCCTGATACCCATGAGGTGATTTTCCTCGGCGGCGGTGCCAGCCTTCAGTTCCTTTATGTCGCTATGAACTTCCTGGAGAACAAGGCTGCATATCTTGATACCGGCGTGTGGGCTCACAAGGCTCTTCAGCAGGCTCAGGGACTTGGCAATGCTTATGCGCTCGCATCTTCTGCAGACAAGAATTACTCGTATATCCCTGAGGGATACGAAATTCCTACGGACCTTGACTATTTCCACATCACGACTAACAATACCATTTACGGTACGGAAATCAAGGAGGATATCATTTCCCCTGTTCCTCTTATCGCGGACATGTCTTCAGATATCATGAGCCGTCCGGTTGACGTCAGCAAATATGCCCTCATTTATGGTGGCGCACAGAAGAACGTGGGCCCTGCCGGCGTCGTATTCGCGATTATCCGCAAGGACGCTCTCGGAAAGGTCAGCCGTTATATTCCTACAATGCTTGACTACCGTACACATATCGACAAGGAGTCAATGTTCAATACACCTCCGGTGTTCTCCATCTTCGTGATGAACGAAACCCTCAAATGGCTGAAGGGCATGGGTGGCGTCGAGGCTATTCATAAATATGACATGGAGAAGGCCAAATTGCTCTATGGCGAGATTGACCGCAACTCCCTCTTCGTAGGAACCGCAGCAGAAAAAGACCGCTCGCTCATGAACGTCTGCTTCGTGATGGCTCCAGGTTACGAGAATCTTCAGGACGAGTTCATGTCATTCGCCAAAGGCAAGGGCATGGTCGGTCTCAAGGGCCACAGGTCAGTCGGCGGATTCCGCGCATCCATCTACAATGCATGTACGGTTGAGGATGTTACAGCTCTCACAGAGTGCATGAAAGAGTTTGAATCAATGAAAAAATAAAACCCACTTGTCATGAAAGTATTGTTGGCTACTCAGAAACCATTTGCAGCTGCAGCTGTAGCGGGAATCAGAGAAATTCTTGAAGGCGCCGGACATGAGGTAGTCCTTCTTGAAAAATATGCAGAGGCACAGGATCTTATCAATGCTGTCGCTGATGTGGATGCTATGATTGTCAGGTCTGACAAAGTTACTCCTGCTGTCCTTGAGGCTGCAGGAAAACTGAAGATTGTCGTTCGTGCAGGTGCAGGTTTCGACAACATTGACCTGGTCGTTTCCAAGGAGCGCGGTGTGGTCGTGGAGAATACTCCTGGACAGAATTCCAATGCTGTCGCAGAGTTGGCGATTGCCATGATGATTTACATGTGCCGTAACCAGTTTACCCCTGTTTCGGGATGCGAGATTTCCGGCAAGAGACTTGGTATTCAGGCATTTGGCAATGTCGGCAGGCTTGTCGGCAAGAAAGCTGAGGCTCTCGGTATGAGCGTTCTTGCAGTGGATCCTTTCATTCCTGCAGAGAAGATTGCCGAGGCTGGCGCTACACCTGTCGCTTCCGTGAAGGAGTTGTATGCAAATTCTGATTTCGTGTCAGTGCATATCCCTGCTACACCTGAGACCATCGGCAGCATCAACTACGAATTGATTACATCTATGCCTAAGGGCGCGACCCTCGTAAATACTGCCCGCAAGGAAGTCATCGATGAGGCAGGATTGGAGAAGGCATTGGAGGATCGTCCTGATCTCAAGTATATTACAGACGTTGCTCCTGACAATATCGATGTGTTGAAGGAGAAATTCGGAACCCGCGTGTTCGCTACTCCTAAGAAGATGGGTGCCCAGACTGCAGAGGCCAATATCAATGCCGGTCTTGCAGCTGCCCGTCAGATCGTAGCATATTTCGCCGACGGCTGCACCAAGTTCCAGGTCAACAAATAATAAAACATAGTTTCCACGAATGGAGTCCGGTATGAAACTGCTCCATTCGCGGAATTTGAAAATAGTAGATTGAGATGGTAAAAGTAAAACCATTTGCGGCTGTCAGACCGCCGAAAGATATTGTTACTGAAGTAGCTGCACCTCCTTATGATGTATTGAACTCGGAAGAGGCGAAGAACATGGCCGGTGAGAAATCCCTGCTTCATATAACCAAGCCTGAGATTGATTTCAATCCTATACTTCCTGATCACGACAGTCGTGTATATGACAAGGCTGTGCAGAATTTTGCCGAGTGGCAGAAGAAAGGATGGCTAGTTCAGGATGGCAAGCCTTGCTATTATGTCTATGCCCAGACCATGGACGGAAGGACTCAGTACGGTCTGGTGCTTTGCGCCCATACCGATGACTATTCCGACGGCAAGATCAAGAAGCATGAGCTTACCCGCAAGGACAAGGAGGATGACCGCATGATTCATGTGAAAATCCAGAATGCCAATATAGAGCCTGTGTTCTTCGCGTATAAGGACAATGCTGAGCTCAATGAAATAGTGGCAAAAGCTGCTTCCGGAGAGCCGGAGTATTCGTTTACAGATGAGAATGGCTTCGGTCATGCTTTCTGGGTAATCGATGACGATGCAGTGATTTCCCGCATCACGGAGATCTTCACGACCAAGGTCGATGCTTTCTATGTGGCTGACGGTCACCATCGTACAGCTGCAGCTGCGCGTGTCGGTGCTGAAAAGCGAGAAGGTAATCCGAACCATACAGGTCAGGAAGAGTACAATTATTTCATGACGGTCTGCTTCCCTGAAAGCCAGTTGAAGATTATCGATTACAACCGCGTGGTCAAGGATCTCAATGGTCTTTCTCCGGAGCAGTTCCTCGAGGCTCTCGGCAAGGATTTCGACGTGAAGCCGTATGACGGCGAAGGAGAATATCGTCCTTCCCATCTTCATAACTTCGCCATGTATCTGGAGGGCAAGTGGTACTCTCTTGAGGCAAAGGCCGGAAGATATGATGACAAGGATCCTATCGGCGTCCTCGATGTGACGATCCTTTCGAATCTGGTTCTTGACAAGATTCTGGGTATCAAGGATCTCCGCACGGACAAGCGTATTGATTTCGTAGGTGGAATCCGTGGTCTCGGCGAGCTTTCCCGCCGCGTGGACAATGGTGAGATGAAGGTCGCTTTCGCGCTTTATCCCGTTTCCATGAAGCAGCTCACCGACATCGCCGACAGCGGCAACATCATGCCTCCTAAGACCACATGGTTCGAGCCGAAGCTCCGTTCCGGTCTTGCAATCCACAAGTTGGGCTGATTCGTTTGCCTGCTTTAGGGTATTGTTTATAGATATTGTCAGAGTCTGCACTTGCCGGCTCTGATATTTTTTTTGTGGTTGCTGTTTATTGTGACTAAATTTGGTCGATGAGGTTTGTGTTGCGCTCCGTCCGAGGTGGCTCCTCGGGAGGTTCGCTTTGCTCATCCCCGTCAGGCTGCGCCTGCCACCCCGTTCACAAGGTCACGGGCGACCATGCCTCCCGAGGAGCCACCTCGGACGGAGCCGAGAACTCTGGCTCTCGTGCGTGGAAAACGTTTTAATGCTCACGGGAAGGTTGTTTTTTCGGTTTTCGTGAGTAGAAAACGTTTTATTACGCACGGGAGAAATGCTCGTAGGAGAGGATGGGGGCAGAAACGGGGAATCGTAAAAGTTCGTAAAGCTATGGGACAGGAAATTGAAAGGAAATTTTTGGTGCGTGGCGAATTCAAGTCGTCGGCTAGAAAGGCCATGCGAATCAGTCAGGGATATTTGAGCTCCGTGCCGGAAAGGACGGTGCGTGTAAGAGTGCGTGATAATCAGGGATTTATCACGGTTAAAGGCAAGAGCGACATTCGTGGCGTGAGCCGGTTTGAATGGGAAAAGGAGATTTCCGTGGATGATGCATTGGCATTGCTCGGGCTATGTGAGCCGGGCGTTATCGACAAGACCCGGTATCTGGTTGATTATGCGGGACATACATTCGAAGTCGATGAGTTCCATGGGGACAATGATGGCCTGGTCATGGCGGAAATTGAACTTTCTTGTGAAGACGAGGCTTTCGAAAAACCGGATTGGCTGGGTGACGAGGTTACCGGCGACAGCCGCTACTATAATGCGGCATTGACAAAAAATCCATATATAAACTGGGAAAAATAGCTCTCCGCTATTTCGATTGCCACGGCCTTTTCGTATATTCGCATTTTGTTTAACTCAAGTTTCGCAAGTGCGAAACACCGCTTATAGAGCCCGCGAGGGCGTGGGCAAGTCCCTTCCCCGAGGGGAGGGATTTAGGGAGAGGGTAACGTGATAAACGCGCGTTGGCCTTACGGTCTTCGAACGAGCGACAACCCTCAAATTCGTGCTGATGTTCAGCAAGTTTGACAACTTGCGAAACTTGAATTGTTGTACTATTAAACGCGAGCTATGAAATCAGACATCGAGATTGCCAGGAGCATCAGGCTGAAGCCTGTGACGGAAATTGCTGACCAGTTGGGGATTCCTCAGGACGAACTGGAACCTTATGGAAAAAACATGGCGAAGGTGCCGCTCACACTCATTGACGAGGAAAAAGTCAAGAAAAGCAAACTTATCCTCGTGACGGCCATCACCCCTACGAAAGCCGGCATCGGCAAGACCACAGTTTCGGTCGGTCTGGCGCTTGGATTGAACAAAATCGGGAAAAAGGCAGTTGCGGCGCTGCGTGAGCCATCTCTCGGACCTTGCTTCGGAATGAAAGGCGGAGCAGCCGGCGGCGGATATGCGCAGATTCTTCCTATGGAAAAGATAAACCTGCATTTCACGGGAGACTTCCACGCCATCACATCTGCCAACAATATGATATCGGCATTGCTGGACAATTATCTGTATCAGCATCAGGCAGAAGGCTTCGGATTGAAGCAGATTCTCTGGAGACGCGTACTCGATGTCAATGACCGCTCGCTCAGGCATATCGTGACAGGGCTCGGGCCACATTCCAACGGCCTTGTCCAGGAATCAGGATTCGACATCACTCCTGCATCGGAAATCATGGCGATACTCTGCCTCTCCAAGGATATAGATGACCTCAGACGTAGAATAGAAAACATTCTGCTCGGCTATACTCTTGACAACAAGCCGTTTACCGTGAAGGACATGGGCGTGGCAGGTCCCATTGTCGCCCTGCTTCTCGATGCGATGAACCCGAATCTGGTGCAGACCACGGAAGGCACGCCTGCATTCATCCATGGAGGTCCTTTCGCCAATATCGCACATGGCTGCAACTCTATCCTGGCTACCAGGATGGCAATGACTTACGGCGACTATGTGGTGACGGAAGCCGGCTTCGGTGCCGATCTCGGTGCAGAGAAATTCTTCGATATCAAATGCCGCAAGAGCGGGCTGAATCCTTCGCTGACGATTCTGGTGGCAACTCTCCGCGGACTCAAGATGCACGGCGATGTTCCTGTTGACAAAATCAGCGAGGCCTCGGCAGAAGGCGTCAGAAAGGGTTTTGCCAATATGGACAGGCACATTGAAAACATGCGGAAATTCGGCCAGACCGTACTGGTATGCTTCAACAAATTCGGCGATGACCGCGACGAAGAAATTCAGATGGTCAGGGAACATTGCGCCGAACTTGGGGTGCCTTTCGCCCTCAATGATGCATTTACACGCGGAGGCGATGGCGCCGTTGAGCTCGCGGAACTGGTGGTAAAGACCATTGACGAGCAGCCGTCGGAGCCTGTCAAATTTATTTACAATGATGAGGAAAGCATTGAAAGCAAGATAGTTGGCGTGGCGAAGGAAATTTATCGCGCCGGAACGGTGGAATTCAGTCCGGAGGCCCGCAAGATGCTCGCGAAGATCGAAGGCACGGCATACGCGAAATTCCCTGTCTGCATCGCCAAGACCCAATACTCGTTCTCTCAGGACCAGAAACTCTATGGTGCGCCGGAAGGCTTCGAGTTCGATATCAAGGACATCGTCATCAATGCCGGTGCTGAGATGATCGTGGCTATTGCCGGAGACATCATCAGGATGCCGGGACTGCCGAAATCGCCTCAGGCATTGAGAATTGACGTGGTTGACGGACACATTGACGGCTTGAGCTGATGCTTTTCGACAATCATAATCATTGTCAATTCTCGTTCGACGGGAAACGCACGACAGTGGAGGCGACTACGGCAGAGGCCATCCGAAAGGGGTTGGGCGGCCTCTGCTTCACCGACCACTGCGATTTCTTCGTTCCTCCGATGAAGGCGGACCACGAGGATTACGTCTCGGAAGTTTTCGACGTCGGTGCACGGAATCAGGAAATCGACAGGGTCAATGCCCTTGTGCATACCGGGGAAATATTGGACCGCAGCAAACCTGAAAACCGGGATGTCGTGATTCCGGAAGGCTTCAAAGTGTTCAAAGGCATTGAGATAGGCGTGCAGAAGAGTGAGAGGGAGAAGATTGCGAAGCACCTGGCGGAGCACAGTTTCGATGAAATCATTGCCTCAGTGCATTATCTCGATGATACGGACCCGTTCTGGGGCGGATATTACGAGGGCAAGGATTGGCGTGAGGCATACGGGCATTACCTGGAGACATTGTACGAGGAGATGGTATGGCTCGGGGACCGTTTCGACATCATGGGGCATTATGATTATGTGACACGTTATGCTCCTTATCCGCGGATGAGCATATTCTACAAGGACTTTCCGGATTTGCTGGATGCGATTCTCCGTTATCTGGCCGAGAACGGCAAGGCATTGGAAATCAATACGAAAACCTATCAGGAACTGCATGGCAGAACTCCTGAACTGGACAGGAACATTCTCCTGCGCTACATGGAATTGGGAGGTGAGATAATAAGTCTCGGCTCCGATTCGCACGATGCGTGCCGGACCGGGTTCAATTTCGGGTATTTCGCCGAATTGGTAAAATCGTGCGGCTTCAGATACCTCGCCCACTACGAAGCGAGACGTCTGGTAATGGTAAAATCCTAGCTTAGTTGGCCACCTCCGACATGAATTTCAATCTCACCAGACGGATCTCCATCTCTTCATAGTCGCCGCCGAGCGCCTGAATTGCATCTTCGAGAGAACCGGACTCTGCCTCGTCCTTGAAATACTCGTAAATCTCATCAACTACGTCAGCATCAATGTTCTGCTCAATGTAATAGTCCAGATTCAGACGAGTGCCGAACTCCACGATGTCTTCCATTGCGGACAGAAGCTCGTTCATGTCCATGTTGCGGGCATCTGCAATGTCCTCCAGGTCCATCTGCCTGTCTATGCTGGTGATGATGAATATCTTGTCAGATGATTTGTTCGGCATTGACCTTACCACGAAATCATCCGGGCGGGAAATTTCGTTTTCCTCCACGTAGCGCGTGATCACTTCGATGAACGGCTTGCCGTATTTGCGCGCCTTTCCCTCGCCGACACTCTGGCACTTGATGAGCTCATCCAATGTCTCCGGGTACATTATGGACATGTCGTCCAGCGAAACGTCGCTGAAGATGACCCACGGCTGAAGATGAAGTTTCTTCGCCTCGGAACGTCTGAGGTCCTTCAGCATTGAAAGAAGCACCTGGTCGCCGCCCTGGCCTCCTTTTGCCGGAACAGGTGAATCGTCATCATCCTCATCATCAGTGCTTTCCGAGAAATTCCTGTCGCCGGAAAGCATCAGTTCGTAAGGTTTCTCCGCGAATTTCAGGCCTTCTTCCGTCACGGTCAGCAATCCGTAGGAATCAATGTCCCTGCCCAGGAAGTGCTTTATAAGTCCTTGATGCAGAATCATTTCCCAGAAACGCACGGTGTGGTCTGACCCCGCTCCGAAGAATTTCAGCTTGTCATGTTTATATGACTTGATCATGCCGTTGGCGACACCCGTAAGGACATTGGCAAGATGCTCGACTTTGAAATGCTCCGGCAGCGACTTCACCAGTTCTATGGCCAGGGCCATTTCCTTCCGCGCGTCGAATTTCGGCCTCGGGTTCAGACAGTTGTCGCAAGCGCCGCAATTGTCTTTCGGGTAATCTTCACCGAAGTAGCTGAGCAACAGCTTCCTGCGGCATTCTCCGGACTCGGCGTACGCCAATGTCTCCATCAGCAGCTGACGCCCGATTTCCTGTTCGGCGACCGGTTTGCTCTGCAGGAACTTGTCCAGTTTGCGGATATCCTTATAACTATAGTATGCGATGCAGACGCCTTCCTTGCCGTCACGGCCCGCCCTTCCGGTTTCCTGATAATAGCCTTCCAGACTTCTCGGGATGTCGTAGTGGATGACAAAACGCACATCCGGCTTGTCGATTCCCATTCCGAATGCGATGGTCGCCACGATCACGTCCACATCCTCCATCAGGAAACGGTCCTGGTTCTCGGCCCTGACCTTGGCATCCAGGCCTGCATGATATGGCACGGCACGTATTCCGTTGATTACCAATACTTGAGCAAGCTCTTCGACTTTCTTGCGGCTGAGGCAATATATGATTCCGGCCTTGCCCGGATTCTGTTTTATATAGCGGATGATGTCCTTGTCCGGCTCCACCTTGTCACGTACCTCGTAATAAAGGTTCGGCCTGTTGAAAGAAGATTTGAACACCTGCGCCTCTGAAATGCCGAGATTCTTTACAATGTCGCTCTGCACTTTCGGGGTGGCTGTCGCTGTCAATGCAATGATCGGGGCTCTTCCTATTTCGTCGATTATAGGACGGATACGCCTGTACTCCGGACGGAAATCATGTCCCCAGTCCGAAATGCAATGCGCCTCGTCAATGGCATAGAACGAGATGTGCACATCATTCAGGATGGCAATGTTCTCCTCCTTGGTCAGGCTCTCCGGCGCCACGTAGAGAAGCTTCGTCACGCCGGCTTTCAAGTCTGCGGCCACTTCGGCGATCTGAGCCTTGTTCAATGATGAATTCAGGAAATGTGCAATGCCTTCGTTTCCGGAAACGAATCCCCGGATGGCATCTACCTGATTCTTCATCAATGCGATAAGAGGGGAGACGACGATGGCGGTCCCGGGCATGAGCAGCGCCGGGAGCTGGTAGCACAATGATTTGCCTCCACCCGTAGGCATGATGACGAAAGCGTCATTGCCCTGAAGAAGATTCGTGATGATCTTCTCCTGGTCACCCTTAAAGCCGGTATAACCAAAGAATTCCTTCAGTTTTGAATGAATTTCTGCCGAACTGATAGCCATAGGCGTGAGTAGTTTCAATCTGGTGTATAGTTCTTAACGTATACCAAATTTAATAAATAATTCCGTACTATCAAAAATTGTTTCGGTCTTTCAAATAAAATTGCGATATTTGCGGCTGTTTGTCGCCATGGTGAAAAATATCCCGGCGGCTGGCAGAACAGAAACATTAAACATCTTATAATAATGAAGACATTCAGATTTATCGCCGCTGCGCTCGTTGTAGCACTGGCAGCGTCTTGCTCCGAGGGAAATGGAGCAAAAGCAACTGTTGAGGGTGCAGATTCTACCAAGACAGTAAAGCCTGCAGATCCTAGGGATTTCAGACCAAGCAAGTCGGAGATCAACGAGGTCAGCTACCTTATGGGTATCAACTTCGGTTCATTCATAAAGGGTTACAATTTCGGTGACGATCTCAACTACAGGCTCATCGAAGAGGGTATCAAGGATTTCCTGAAGGCTAAGGGTGACTATCGTGACTCTACTTATGCAAAGCAGTTCAAGGTTGATCCTGAGAAACTTAATGAAGTGTTCAACTCATACCTCGCCAAGAGACGTGATTACACCATGGCCCTGAACAAGGAGAAAGAGACCAAGTTCCTCGCTGAAAACAGCAAGAAAGCCGGTGTACAGGTTACCGAGAGCGGTCTTCAGTATATCATCATCGAGGCTGGTAACGATGTGAAGCCAAGCGAGACCGATACAGTGTTCGTTCACTACAAGGGTACTCTTACCGACGGCACCAAGTTCGACGAGTCTCCTGAGAATGACGAAGGCGTAAGAATGGTTCTCAACCGTGTGATCAAGGGTTGGACAGAGGGTCTTCAGCTCATCGGCGAAGGTGGAAAGATTCAGCTTTTCGTTCCTTCAGAGCTCGGTTATGGCGAGAATGGTACCAGAGGTATCGAGCCTAACAGCACTCTTATCTTCGATGTAGAACTTGTCAAGGTCAACAAAGTCGCAGAAGAGGCTGAGAAATAAGTCTTCGGACAAAATAATTGAAAAACGGATCTGTCGGACGAAAGTTCGGCGGTCCGTTTTTGTATGTTTGTCCGGGCTGCGGAAAATTACTTGAAATTTACTAATTTTGTCGTGCGAACCTCGGAATTGTAAAAACCGCGCGAAAATCCGGGACTTGCATTATTATGGTTGGAGGTGATACCGAACCTCTGACTTGGTTTAATTTTGTATATAATAGATTGATAATTATGGAAATAGAAGGAACACTCATTCAGAAACTTGCTGTCCAGTCGGGCAAATCGGCCAGAGGAGACTGGGCCAAGCAGGACTTCGTGATAGAATATCAGGAAGGAAACTTTCCGACCAAGGCTTGTTTCAATGTCTGGGGTGCGGACAAAGTCAAGGAACTGGAGCAGTTCCAGATCGGCGACAAGATAAAGTTGTCGTTCAATGTCTCCAGTCGCGAGTACAACGGCAAGTGGTACACTGATCTGCGGGCATGGAGAATAAGCAAGGCCGGAGCTCCGGCTGCAGGCAATTATGCACAGGCTCCGTCCGGCTATCAGCAGAGCGCTCCGGCATCGTATGACATGCCGGCAGGTTTCTCTCCATCCTCAGCGCCACAGCCATCTGCCCCGGCTCCGACATTCGATGACATGCCGGGCGACGACCTCCCGTTCTAGTCCATGCGGCGTGTAGGCCTTGTCGACTTCGAACGAGAGACAACCCTCAAATTTGCACTAACGTTCAGCAAGTTTGATGACAACTTGCGAAACTTATGGCAAGTATATCAATAAACGAACATAAAACAGTCAGCGTATGATAACATTTGGTTACAACAATAAATTCAGCACGGCATTGCGTGCCCTGGCCGCCATCGGCATCGGCCTTGTGATGGTATTCAGTACCGAAGCTACCGTCAATGTAGTGAAAATCATTGCCGCATTCCTGTTTGCAGCCGGCATGGTATCATTGGGCTACGGCTTCGCGCACAGGAAATCCGGCGCCATGGCATTGATGTCGGTCAATGCTGTCGTCGACATTGTAATAGGCCTTTTGCTGTTCTGCTTCCCGAACGTGGTCGCAGGCGCGATTGTTACTATTATAGGTATCGTGATACTTCTCTTCGGTATCCTCCAGCTGATTGTCCTCGGCGGAACGATGTCCCTCGTCGGCATGGGCGGCTTCTCATTGATACTTTCAATATTGGCAGTCATCGGCGGTATAACATTGCTGTTCAATCCTTTCTCGGAAAGGATTATGAGCGTGCTTGCCGGCATTTTCCTGATTTTTTACGGAATATCTGAACTGATTTCCATGCGCAGGGTTTCCAAGGCGAAAGTCGAATACGAGATAAGATATAATCGTGACAATGTAGATGACGACGACTCCGTACCGCAGGGACTTGGCGATGTGAAAGACGTTGATTATCATAAAGTTGACGACCAGTAAAGATCAATGATTCCCCAGGATACCGTAGATAAGATTCTGGACTCGGCGCAGATAGTCGATGTCATAAGCGACTTCGTCTCCCTCAAGAGGCGGGGCGCCAACTACATTGCATGCTGCCCGTTCCACAACGAGAAGACGCCGTCATTCTACGTTTCCCCGGCCAAAGGCATCTACAAATGCTTCGGTTGCGGAAAGTCGGGCACGGCTGTCGGCTTCGTGATGGAACATGAAAGCATGACGTATGTGGAGGCATTGAAATATCTTGCGCGGAAATACGGTATCGAAGTAAAGGAAAAGGAAGATTCTCCGGAAGAGATTGCCGCAAGGCAGCGCAATGAAAGTCTGCTTCTGGTGATGGATTATACCGAGCAATTCTTCAAGGACAGCCTTAAGACGCAGGAAGGCAGATCCATCGGTTATGCCTATTTCAGGAGCAGAGGCCTGGAAGATGCCACGATTGAGAAATATGGTCTCGGCTGGTCTCCGAAAAGCGGACACGCATTGGCGGAAGCCGCATTGGCGAAAGGTTACAAGGAGGAATTCCTGACGGCCACCGGAGTTTGCATCAAGAGGAATGACGGCAGCCTGATAGACAAATTCTATGACAGGGCGATGTTTCCGATCCATTCGGTCAGCGGAAGAGTCATAGCTTTCGGCGGACGTACGCTCCGGTCAGACTACAAGACCGCCAATATCGGAAAATACGTAAATTCCCCTGAAACAGAGATTTACGACAAGAGCCGGTCGCTGTACGGCATCTATTTCGCCAAGAGCGAGATATCGAAGCTGGACAAATGCTATCTGGTGGAAGGCTATCTGGACGTGCTGTCGATGCACCAGCTGGGAATCACGAACGTCGTGGCGTCCAGCGGAACATCATTGACGGTCCCGCAGATCCGGTTGATAAAGAAATTTACGGACAACGTCACCATAATGTACGATGGCGATGCCGCCGGAATTCATGCCGCGTTGAGAGGTATCGGATTGATACTCAAGGAGGGACTGAATGTGCGCGTGGTGCTGCTTCCGGATGGCGACGACCCGGATTCATACTCGCAGAAGCATAATCTGGAGGAGGTCCAGGCTTTTCTCCAGGCGAACGAGCAGGATTTCATCGAATACAAGACGGACCTGCTGCTGGGCCAGTCCGGCAACGACCCGTTGAAGAAGGCGGAGCTGATCAATGATATTGCAGATACGATTGCGCTGATTCCGGACCAGATAAAGCGCGCTGTCTACGTGCAGTCGGCGGCCGTGAAATTCGGCATAAACGAGGACGCGCTCTATGCCAGAATCCTGAATACCAGGCAGAAGATGATCGATGACGAGCGCAAGGAGGCGGAGCGCGAGCGGATGCGTGAGGAAAGACAGGCCAGGGCCAATGCCGGTCCACAGTCGGCTGGCGCCAATGCCGGCGGTCAATCCATTCCGCTTCCTGAGGATTATGGCGAGCCTGCGGGGGATGGCTATATGGATGGCCAGATGGAGCCTGTAGATGTTCCGGTACCGGCTGACACCGCTCCTGCCAGGGCAAATGCCGGTGGCGTCTATCTGGAAAATCCCGTGATGGCGCCGGTGGAACGCGACCTTCTGAAATTCATATTGGTGAGCGGACTGGATACCATGGATTTCGAGTCCGATTCGGAATTCTATGACAGCGAGAAAACCACTGCGGCGGATTTCATACGTGATGCGATAGAAGAACATCCGTTTTCCAACAGCTTGTATGCCAGGACATTCGATGAATATTTCAAACTTTATGATGCGGATGCGACTCTGGGACAGGATGATATCATCAGAAGTCTCATGAACAGTCCCGACAGGGAAATGGCATCGCTCGTGGGCGATTTGGTGGAAGAAAAATACAGGCTGACGGTCAAGAACTTTTCCGATGCCATGACATCGCAGTCGTCTTTCCTGGTGATACAGGTGCCGAAAGCGATTATGGTCTACAACTCCAAGATTGTCAGGTCGCAGGAGTTGGCATTGGCAGCACGTCTGAAGGAACTCGGACGTATGGAAAAGACGCCGGAGACCATGGCGGAAGAGGCGGAAATCCTGGTAAAATTCCAGAAGGTCGCGGAGCTGAGGAAGAAAATCGTCGGAAAACTCGGGAGAGTCCAGTAGACAGAATAACGGAAAATATTAACAATTAAATAATTATGGACAGCAAATTCAAGAGAACATTGGTCACATGCGCATTGCCGTACGCTAACGGTCCTGTGCATATCGGCCATCTTGCCGGAGTGTATGTTCCGGCGGATATCTATGTGAGATATCTGAGAATGCGCGGTGAAGACGTCCTTTACGTGTGCGGAAGCGATGAGCACGGTGTGCCTATCACCATCGCCGCCAAACGTCAGGGATGTTCACCTCAGGACATCGTGGACAAATATCACAAGATTATCAAGGATTCCTTCACGGGTCTGGGAATCAATTTCGACATATATTCCAGGACATCATCCAAGATCCACGAAAAAAACGCATCCGAGTTCTTCCGTAAACTTTACGATGAAGATAAATTCATCACCAAGGAGTCGGAACAATTCTTCGATCCGGAAGCCAAGACTTTCCTTGCAGACCGCTATATCACAGGTACTTGCCCTAAATGCGGCAATCCTAATGCCTATGGCGACCAGTGCGAGAAATGCGGCAGCACGCTCAGCCCGGAAGAGCTGATCGACCCTAAGTCCACGCTTAGCGGCAGCAAGCCGGTGAAGGTGATGACCAAGCATTGGTATTTGCCTCTGGATCAGTATGAACCGTGGCTCCGCGAGTGGATTCTCGAGCAGCACAAGGAGTGGAAGACCAATGTCTATGGACAATGTAAGTCCTGGCTGGATGCCCACCTCCTGCCGCGTGCAGTGAGCCGTGATCTGGATTGGGGCGTTCCGGTGCCTGTAGAGGGAGCTGAAGGAAAGGTGCTCTACGTGTGGTTCGATGCGCCGATCGGTTACATCTCCAACACTCAGGAATTGCTTCCGAAGAGTTGGGAGAAATGGTGGAAGTCCCAGGAAACCAAGCTGGTACACTTTATCGGCAAGGACAATATCGTCTTCCATTGCATCGTGTTCCCGTCAATGCTGAAAGCATACGGCGACGGATATATCCTTCCGGACAATGTCCCTGCCAATGAGTTCCTGAATCTCGAAGGTGACAAGATTTCGACGTCCAAGAATTGGGCTGTATGGGCACACGAATATCTGGAGGAATTCCCAGGAAAACAGGATGTCATGAGATATGTCCTCACGGCCAATGCGCCTGAGACCAAGGACAATGATTTCAGTTGGAAAGAGTTCCAACAGCGCAACAACAGCGAGCTCGTGGCTATTTTCGGAAATTTCGTGAACAGGGCCATTGTCCTGACTCACAAGTATTTCGAGGGTAAGGTCCCTGCTGCCGGAGAGCTGCTTGACATTGACAAGGAAACATTGGCACAGGTGCCTCAGCTGAAAGCGTCATTGGAGAAGAACATTGAAACTTATCATTTCCGCGAAGCGCTGAAGGATGCGATGGCGATCGCGCGTCTCGGAAACAAGTATATCTCTGATACTGAGCCTTGGAAGGTGGCGAAGACGGATATGGCGCGCACCGCGACGATCCTGAATGTCAGCCTCCAGATTTGCGCTGACCTTGCGATTGCATTCGAGCCTTTCACGCCGTTTGCTACAGAGAAACTTCGCAAGATGCTGGATGTCAGCTTCTGCGCCGGCGTGGATCACAGGCATGGTGAGCAGGAGACTGTCAATACTTACAAGGATGGCGAGGGTGCAGCTCTTCATACAGTTTCGGCTCCGGAAGGTGCTGATGTCAAGGAGGTTGCCGCTGCATGTCCTGGAACTGGCGTGTGTCTCGGCTGGGATGTCCTCGGAGCTGAGAATCTTCTTCCTGAGGGTCATCAGCTCGGTGCTGCGGAATTGCTTTTCGCCAAGATTGAAGATGAGGCCATCAAGGCCCAGACAGACCGTCTTGATGCAATCCGTGCAGCGCGTGAGGCTGCAGCGAAAGCTGCTGCTGCAAACCAGGTGGCTCCGCAGAAGGATGAGGTGGAGTTCGATGATTTCGGAAAGATGGATATCCGTACCGCCACGGTTCTGGAGGCAGTCAAGGTGCCTAAGTCCGACAAGTTGCTGAAACTCACCATAGATACGGGCATTGACAAGAGAGTCATCGTGTCCGGCATCGCCAAGTTCTATACTCCTGAGGAGATGGTCGGCAAGCAGATCTGCATCCTCGCGAACCTGAAGCCGCGTACCATTTTCGGCATCGAGTCCAAGGGTATGATTCTGATGGCGCGCCAGGGTGACGGCAAGATGCGTTTCATCACTCCTGCCGAGACCTTGCACAACGGAGCCGAGATCGGCTAAATATCGGAAATGTGAGAAAATAATCTTAAATTTGCGGGTTGTTCCGACGGATGGTCAACGGATGATGTTCCGGGCGGTCTTGCGTCGGGGCGGTTGGCTATAGAAAAATAAAACAAAGTCATTATGATGACATCTAACGAAATAAGACAGAAATTCCTTGATTTCTTCGCATCGAAAGGACATCAGATAGTCCCTTCAGCTCCGATGGTCGTGAAGAACGACCCTACGCTTATGTTCACCAATGCCGGTATGAACCAGTTCAAAGACATATTCCTTGGGAATGTTACGCCTAAGACACATCGCGCGACCGACTCCCAGAAATGTCTCCGAGTGAGCGGAAAGCACAATGACCTGGAGGAAGTGGGACACGACTCTTACCATCATACGATGTTCGAGATGCTCGGAAACTGGAGTTTCGGAGACTATTTCAAGACAGAGGCGATCACATGGGCATGGGAACTTCTTACGGACGTATACAAGATTGACAAGACCAAGCTTTATGCTACCGTGTTCGAAGGCTCCAAGGAAGACGGAACCTCTATGGATGAGGAAGCTCACCAGACATGGCTCAAGTTCCTGCCTGAGGACCATATCCTTTTGGGAGACAAGCATGACAACTTCTGGGAAATGGGTGACACCGGTCCATGCGGCCCTTGCAGTGAAATCCACATTGACCTCAGAAGCGACGAAGAGATAGCAGCCGTTCCGGGACGCGACCTCGTGAACAAGAGCAACCCGCTCGTGATCGAAATCTGGAACCTTGTGTTCATGCAGTATAACAGAAAGGCGAACGGCGAACTTGAACTGCTCCCTAACCACAACATTGATACTGGAATGGGATTCGAGCGTCTCTGCATGGTACTTCAGGGAAAGAAGAGCAACTATGATACAGACGTGTTCACCGGCATGATCCACAAGATCGAGGAACTTTCCGGACACCAGTATCATGAGTCCGAGAATACTGAAGTGGCTATGAGGGTAATTGCCGACCATATCCGTGCCATCAGCTTCTCTATCGCCGACGGTCAGCTGCCATCCAACGTGAAAGCGGGATATGTCATCCGCCGAATCCTCAGAAGGGCAGTGCGTTACGGCTATACGTTCCTCGGATTCAATGAACCTTTCCTCTGCCGCCTCGTGCAGCAGCTCGCCGATGATATGGGTGGCGCTTATCCGGAACTCCGTGAGCAGAAGAACCTTATCGAAAGCGTAATCAGAGAGGAGGAGTTCGCATTCCTCCGTACATTGGACAGGGGAATCCGCCTCATGGATGATTATCTGGCAAAGTCCGCCGAGACCAAGGTCATCTCAGGAAAAGACGCATTCGTGCTTTACGATACATACGGATTCCCGATCGACCTTACCGAACTTATCGCTTCTGAGAAAGGCTATACGGTTGACCTTGAAGAGTTTAACGCTGAACTCCAGAAGCAGAAGGACAGAGCCCGTCAGGCTACTTCCAATGAATTCGGCGACTGGATCCAGTACCATAATGGTGAGGAAGAGGAATTCCTCGGCTATGACTACACCGATATCGACGGCGTCAGCCTCATCAAGCAGCGTACGGTAAAGCAGAAGAACAAGGTGATGTATCAGCTCGTGTTCGACCGCACTCCGTTCTATGCTGAAATGGGTGGCCAGGTAGGAGATACTGGATACATCGAATCAGAGAGCGGCGAGAGAATCAACATCCTCAATACCGTGAAGGAGAACAACCTTACAATCCATATAGCAGAGCGCATTCCTTCAGATTGCAGCGAGTCATTCTCATTGCATGTGGATGCTGACAGAAGGCTGAAAATCACCAACAACCATACTACAACGCATCTTCTCGACCAGGCTCTCCGTGAGGTTCTCGGAACACATGTCGAGCAGAAAGGTTCGTTCGTATGCCCTGATTATCTCCGTTTCGACTTCTCGCATTTCTCCAAGATGACCGATGAGGAAATCGAGAAAGTGGAGAAGAGGGTCAATGAACTTATCCGTGCGAACTACCCGCTTGAAGAGAAGAGGGACGCGACCATGGAAGAGGCCAATGCGATGGGTGCGATTGCCCTTTTCGGTGAGAAATACGGCGACAAGGTAAGAGTCGTGAAATTCGGCAAATCAGTCGAGCTTTGCGGCGGTACACATGCGAAAGCCACCGGTCAGATCGGTATGTTCGTCATCATGTCAGAGGGCGCGGTCGCTGCCGGCGTAAGACGTATCGAAGCCGTTACAGGTGAGGCAGCCTGGCTGCATCTCCGTGCCATGACAGAGTCGCTGAAGACTGCCAAGGCGTTCTTCAACAATACTCCTGACCTCGGTGAGGCTATCCGCAAGATTGTCGATGAGAATGCCGGATACAAGAAGGAAATCGAAGGATTCGTGCAGGAGAAAGTCGCAAGACTGGCAGAGAAGATTTCCAAGGAAGCCAAGGAAATCAATGGCGTGAAGGTCGTTCAGTTTACACAGTCTGTAGACCCGGCTATGGTCAAGGGTATGGCAGGTCTGCTCCAGAAGCAGATGGATAACTTCGTACTTGCTGCGGCATTTGAATATGCCGGCAAGCCGAACCTCGTGCTGATGTACTCGCAGGACCTGGTTGCCAAGGGCAAGAACGCCGGCAAGGATGTGCGTGAAGCAGCCAAATCAATTCTTGGCGGCGGTGGCGGACAGCCTGGACTTGCAACAGCCGGTGGCAAGAATGTTGATGGCTTGAGAGACGCCCTCGCAAGACTTGTCGAGCTGGCTACAGCATAACAGGTTACACATGAAGAAACTCGACCAGTTCATAGTCAAATCATTTCTGGGGCCGTTCATCGGCATCCTGCTGGTCGTTATATTTATTTTGATGCTCCAGTTCCTCTGGCTCTACATTGATGAACTTGTAGGCAAGGGATTGGGGCTCAAGATTATACTGGAATTCCTCGGATGGGGAGCAGCGACTATGTTGCCGCTATCACTCCCACTTGCGACATTGCTGTCTTCGGTGATGACCGTGGGACAGATGGCGGAGAACAACGAGCTCATCGCCATGAAATCCGCCGGAATTTCACTCACCCGTGTCCTGTCACCGATTATCATTTGTGCGGCAGTAATCAGCGTACTTGCGTTTTTCGCCGCGAATAATCTGGTACCGGTGGCGTACAACAAGATTTTCACGCTGCGCGACGATATCGGCAAGACCAAGGAAGAAATCAATATCCCGACCGGAACATTCTACGACGGCATTGACGGCTATGTGCTCCGTATCGACTCCAAGGACGACAAGACCGGAATCATGCATGGCGTGCTGGTTTATGACCATACCGCCGGCAAGGGCAATGTCAGCGTGACGATTGCCGATTCTGCGGTGATAAAGATGTCCAAGTCGAAGGATTATCTGACATTCCAGATGTTCAGCGGCGTCAACTATCAGGAAACCAACAAGATGAGCTACCGGGACACATCGCTCCAGCTGCAGAGAGTGAATTTCAGGCAGCAGGACATGATTATCCCGTTGAGCAACTATGCTTTCCAGAAGTCTGAGAAGGCCAAGTTCGGCGACCAGGTAAGGGCAATGAACCTGAATCAGCTCAGCCACGGCAAGGACTCCCTGTCTCACCTGAATGACTCTGCGAGTGTCGTCAATACGGCCACGTTCATGTCCAAGCGGGTTCTCCGTTTTGCGACACAGCTGGATACTGCAAGCCACTTCCAGGGGCGTGTGCCGTTCGATTACTCCAAACTGCGTGACTGGAGCGATGAACATGAGGAACTGACGGCGTATGAAAATGCGGCAGGTGCGGCGGAAGATTTCCGTACGGTCGTGAGCGGATATGAGAACGATGTCTATTCGTACATGTACATATTGAGGAGAACTGACGTGGAACTGCTCAAGAAGTTCGCCGGTGCATTGGCCTGCTTCCTCCTGTTCTTCATCGGCGCCCCTCTCGGTGCATTTATCCGTAAAGGCGGCCTGGGAGTGTCAGCCATCATCGCGGTGATGTTCTTCGTGCTGTATTGGGTCGTGGACATCACGGGAACCAAGCTGGCACGTGACGGAGCTGTCTCTGCCGCGGCAGGAGTATTCATATCGGCATTCGTGCTGGGTCCGATCGGCGCATATTTCACATGGAAAGCCGTCCATGACTCCGCAATCTTCAACACGGAGAACTTCGGGTCATGGTGGAGAAAGATAAAGAGCAAAGTTATGAGCATATTCAAGAAGACGAGAATAGTATACATGGGAACGCCTGAGTTTGCAGTCGCTCCCCTGAAGGGCCTCATTGACGCAGGCTACAATGTCGTCGGCATCGTGACTGTCGCTGACAAGCCTAGCGGCAGGGGATTGAAGGTCAATGAAAGTGCAGTCAAGAAATTCGCCGTGGAGCAAGGCATACCTGTCCTCCAGCCGGTGAAGCTGAAAGATCCGGAATTCCTGAAGCAGTTGGCCGCTTTCAATGCTGACCTTTTCGTGGTGGTGGCATTCAGGATGCTTCCGCAGGAAGTCTGGACCATGCCTAAGCTCGGAACCTTCAACCTCCATGCGGCACTTCTGCCTCAATACCGTGGCGCGGCCCCTATCAACTGGGCAGTGATAAACGGCGAGAGAATGACAGGCGTCACGACATTCATGATCGACAAGGATATTGACACTGGCGGTATCATGCTCCGTCAGGAATGTCCTGTCACACCGGAAGACACGGCAGGGACATTGCATGACAAGATGATGCCGATAGGCGCGGAACTCGTGGTCACTACCGTGCAGGGTATCATTGAAAAGAACATTGAAACCCGTGTCCAGCGAAGCTTCATCCAGGGCTCGGAGGTGCTGAAGCCTGCGCCTAAGCTGACGCGCGAGCTCTGTCATATCGACTGGAATGATTCCACGAAGAACATCTACAACCTCATCCGCGGCCTCAGCCCGTACCCGACGGCATTTACCGAGCTCGTGCACGAGGGCGCGGCACCGGCCCAGCTGAAAATCTATTTCGGCACGCGCGTCGAGGGTGATGATTATATGTCAATGCTGGCAAAGGCCGGTAAAGAGGCCAATGCTGTCAAACCTGGCGATATCCTGAGTGATGGCAAGACTTTCTTCGCAATTGCCACCGCCGATGGAGCCGTTTCGGTTACCGACCTCCAGATGGCAGGCAAGAAACGTATGGAAGTCAAGGCATTCCTTGCCGGTTTCCGCAATCCTGAAACGTGGAGCACCACGCAGGGCACGTCAGCAGAAATCCTGAAAAATACCAGGGCGTAGACACACTTATAGGATGCTCTGTATCATACATCTTGATTGACCAAGGCGGTAAAAGCGAAACTTACTTCTACATATGCCAACATAAAAGCACGAATTGCGCAATTGCTGGCGGTACTATGAATAAAATGCTTTATATAATCGGCAACGGCTTTTCCTCTCGGTGGTAAACGGAGAGTATTTTCTGTGGTCTGATTTTGAGAATGCCCTTGAGTTACTTGATGTGGACGTCGTCTCCAAGTGGAGTTTTGAGGATATGCTACTGCTGGAAACCACCGAGGGAGCATATTCATTTGAACTGCAGGAGATTTTGGACACTTGTATTCAATCGATTGTGTCAAAAACATTTATCTCGTGGGTAAAATCAATAGAAGTTGCACACTGCAAAGCTTTTCATTCCTTGGAAACAGGTGCTTTCTTCTTGACTTTTAACTATACTGACACCCTTGAGGAGGTCTATGGTATTCCTTCTGAACGAGTTCTGCACATACATGGAAGAGCAACATCATCTTCAGCAACATATGTGACTATAACGAACTGTACAAGCCAATCGAGTCTATCATTGAACATAACGCTGCATTCTTTGAATCACTTTCGTCTGTCGATAGAATCTCGGTAATAGGACATTCATGTGGTTGTACAGATATGCCATATTTCGAAGCAATAAGAAATTCCATTGACGATAAAGTCAAATGGGCGTTCTCCTATCATACAGAAAACGACAGGGATCGCATGGGAAATTTATGTAGGCATATCAATGTTTCCTCCAGCAATATGAGTCTTATTTATTTATGAGAGGGAGTTTGCCGTTTATATGAATAACTTTAACAAATAATGATAAATCATAGGCTAAATTTGTTAAATTTGCATCATATACAATAGCGACATGGAAGTGCAACCGATAAATAGAATCAGAATAGCTTTGGCGGAACAGAACAAGACCAACAGATGGTTAGCTGAACGCATCGGAAAATCAGAGATAACAATCAGCCGTTGGGTGCAGAACAAGTCTCAACCGTCGTTGGAACAGTTGACCATTGTTGCCAGAGCATTGTCTGTCAGTCCAAAGGACCTGATAAATGAAATTCAGGGCACGACAGGCAAGTATGGAAACGGTGCGATGGTATGAGATCAGATGATGATTGATTCCTAAATCATTGTTTGGGTTTAACAATAGAAAAATCAGATATGTTCAGATATATTGACAATAAAGACAGGACATTTCTCTTCGGAGCTTACCGTGGAGAAAAATCGCAGCTGGAATGGATTCTGGGAGAACATCCTCGCAGGTACGAGAAACTCTATAATGTCAGATTCAACAAAGACTTGTTTTCTCAGCGAAGAGGAGGAATAATATCAGAACAGCTACCGGACTATATCCTCATATACAACACACAAGATCCACAGCAAGGCTATCATCTCTTTCCATGCATAAGTTCATCGATAAAAGAGGAGCACGACATGGAAGCCCTCGGATACCCTAGTCCAAATGGCAGTTATATGGTTTATTCTCTTGGGGATGAATTGTTATCAGAGCCTCTTGATATGCAGAAACTTATCTCCAAAGCTCTGCCGTCAGGAGAATTCAATGTTCCGTTTTCTCCGGCAATTCTAAAAGGTAAAGACATTGCAACCACGGTTGACAACACCATGGCACAGCCAATTCTTGCCGCAACACCGCAGGATAAAGTTCTGCGTTTTGTGGATTTGTTTGCCGGCATAGGCGGTATCAGGTGCGGTCTTGAACAAGCCGCTAAAGAGAAAGACCTGATTCCGGTATGCGTTATGACCGCAGAGATCAAACCCTATGCAGTTCGTGTCCTTAAAGATAATCATCCGACAGAAACAATTACTGGAGACATAACAAAAGTAGACGCCAAGAACATCCCCGACTTTGATATCCTCTGCGCGGGGTTCCCTTGCCAGGCATTCAGTTCTGCCGGCAAACGTCAGGGTTTTGCCGACACACGCGGAACTATGTTCTTCGAGGTTGAACGTATCTTGCGGGAGAAACAGCCGAAAGGTTTTATTCTGGAAAATGTTGAGGGGCTTGTCAATCATGATGGAGGTAAAACACTCAGAGTGATAACTGACCGCCTGTCCGCACTAAACTATAAATTTGATTTCAAGGTTCTCAACTCAAAACATTTTGGCGTGCCGCAGGAGAGAAAAAGAATCTATATCGTCGGGAGTAAGTCCGAGAAACCGGATCTTGATGATTTTCCGGTGCGTAGTGCGAAATTGGGGGATATACTGGAGTCAGGAAAACCGACTGTCGATACCCCATTTGTGAAGACTTTGCTTAAGCATTTTTCAATCGAACAGTTATATGGGAAGTCTATAAAAGACAAGCGGGGCGGCGAGGATAATATACATAGCTGGGATCTGGAAATCAAGGGGCCGGTTTCGAAGAGACAGAAAAAACTTCTGGATACGATCCTTACGGAGCGGAGAAAAAAGAAATGGGCTGAAATCATTGGCATAGACTGGATGGATGGTATGCCTTTGACTCTTGATCAGATCCGTACATTTTTCGTTGATGCGGAACTTGAACACATGCTGAAAGACTTGACGTCTAAAGGCTACCTCAAGTATGAACATCCTAAGAAGCTTATCCGTGAAAAAAATGCAGATGGAGTAATGGTTACGCATAGGGAATATGATACAGCAAAGCCCAAAGGATACAACATCGTGGCTGGTAAGCTGAGCTTTGAGATAAATAAAGTAATGTCTCCGGAGGACATTTCCCCGACATTGGTTGCTATGGATATGCAGAAATTGTATGTTGGTGACAATGGAGGCCTCCGGCGTCTTACATTACGTGAAGGTCTGCGGCTATGCGGATATCCTGACGACATAAAGTTTAATGTGACAGAAAAAGAGGGCTTTGATTTGTTGGGCAACACGGTTGTGGTTCCTGTAATCAAGGCGGTGGCAGAAAGATTATTAGATGTTATAACGATATAATATTTTCATTGTATGAAACTTACGGTAGAAGAAGTATATAACAAGCTTGTCAATGATGATAAGATTCTCACCAAGAAAGGACGGATAACTTTTTCTTTAGGAGATATAGATATCATCGTGAAACAGCGTGATGTTGTCGGTAATATCATGCAAGAGTGGATTGAAGGATGGCTTAGAAAGAACAATATCGACTACGCCTTGAACGACAACACCCAGATGCCGCCAGATTTCTATCTTGACCCGGAGAACAAGAAAGAATGTCTGATGGAAATCAAGGCGTTCAATTACAAAGGCGGTCCTGGCTTTGACATCGCAGACTTTCGCATGTATGAGCAGGAAATTGCACAGAAGCCATGGATGCTTAATGTGACTTACCTGATTTTTGGCTATGATATGTCTGACGAAGGAGTCGTGACCATCAAAAAAGTATGGCAGAAGAAAGTATGGGAAATGTCAAGACCGATGAAGTCCGGAAACCGAAAGTCTGTCTGGCCAATCAATCTTCAGATAAAGAAGGGAACGGTTCATAAGATGCGTCCGGCAAAATGGTATGGCAAGTCAACCAGTTTCGCAATATTTGAAAACAAGGAAGACTTCTTGTCCGCAATGGAAGAAACGGTCTACAAAAACAAAGATACAAGAGAAGAAGCACAAGACTGGCTGCAGATCTTTCTGGACAACTATGAGAAGTATTACGGTGTGAGACTTTCTATTCCAAGATGGGGTGAAATATCATCAAAGTACGTTGTACGCAAATAAATCGATTCTTTGTTCAGTGTGATTGCATTATTGAGAACGGCGGATAAAACGATTGTTTTGTAGCAGAGCGAAAGTATGTTATACATCAGGTCAAGGATACGATGATGGAAGTTGTCTTGCGCAGAGAATCGTTTAGTCAAGGCATTCCTTGCCGGTTTCCGCAATCCTGAAACGTGGAGCACCACGCAGGGCACGTCAGCGGAAATCCTGAAAAATACCAGGGCGTAGACACACTTATAGGACAACAATATATACTTATAGACTATCATTCTGTAAACCAGGCACTTGTCTCGATTTGCAGAATGATTTTTTTTATTGTACTTTTGCTAGATGGTATTTATTGAAAGCGAATAACAGATGAATTACGTTAAATTATTGTCAATCTGTGCTTTATCTGCATTTGTGGTGTCCTGTGGCACTACGGAAGTGGAAGGTGGCGACGGGACGACGGAAGTTATCCTTTCGCTGGACACAGATGGGACTCACCACACGAAATCCATGTCGGAAGAAACCCTTCCGTCGATCGGGGATTTCACGGTTGAGATCTTCAAGAAAGAAAGCGGCGCGCGTCTGTACAGGGATACATACGCCAACGCAAAGGATCAGAAAATCCGCCTCAATGAAGGCACTTACAGACTTTCCGCATTCCACGGCGATTCACTCGCAGCTGGTTTCAATGCGGCGTACTACCAGGCACTTGTGCCATTTTCCATCAATGCCGGCCAGCGCCGTGTAAACATTTCAGGAACAGCCCGTCTTGCGAACACCAAGGTCGCAGTCGAGTATGGTGATGCATTGAAAACCTACTACAAGCGCTACTGCACTTCGGTTTTCACTGACAAGGAGAACGTCAAGGATTCCCTCGGATTCTCCCGGACGGAGACCCGCGCGGGCTTTATCCCTGCAGGAACATTGACCGTGAACCTATATGCGGCTGAACCGGATGCCAAGATGAAGTATTTCCATACGCAAGTGAAAGCCGCTGCCAATGACTTCATTACATTGAAATTGGACACCAAGCCTTTTACCGGGAAGATAACCGTCGGCATTGTCATTGACAATGGCGTGGAAACGGTGGAGAATACGATTGAACTGGATCCTACGGATGTGGCGACGGATGCTCCTTCCATCAAGGTCTCCGACAATCTCAAGGCTGGGACGGTCGAGTTCTACGAAGGTGACGACCTGGACGGTACGATGCTGGACATCTTCACACCTGCCGGATATTCCCACGCATGGCTGGACATTACCTCTGACTACTTGAAAGCCAAGGGAGTAGCTGAACGTGTGGACCTTACGGCGATGGACGCGGCTACAGCCAAAGTGTTCGCGCAGATGGGAATCCAGATTCTCAAGATGAAGGAAAACACCAGATTCGCATACATTGACTTCAGCGGAATGAAAGACTGTCTCAAATATGAGGCGGCTCCGTTCGCCGGCACGTTCAAGCTGTCGGTGACCGACAAGAACGGCAACGCTGCCGAGTCCGGCGAGTTCTCGCTCAAGATGCTGAAGAACAATGCCGTCCTGAACCTGTCCGAGGCCAACGCCTTTGCACGCAGCGTGCGCAATGTCAGCCTGAACGTCGAAACGGGAAAGCCTGAGAATTACACATTGCAGTACAGGACCGTAGACGGGACTTGGAAAAATGCTGACGGCGTGGCTTCCGGCAAAGTGGTGGAATTCAACAAGATATCTGGCCTGGCTCCTGGTACGGACTATCAGTTCAGAGCTGTCTACAACAATAATCCTGACAATGCCACGGACATCATCACCGTAAAGACCGAGGATGCTTCACAGGTGGAGAATGCCGGCTTCGAGAACTGGTATGATACCAAGGTTTATGAGAAAAAGACGGCATGGGTCGGAAGAGCCATTTATGAGTGGTTCCCTAAGGCATCTGCCGGGGCTGCCGATTACTGGGCTACGAGAAATGACCTGACGACATCACAGCGAAGCGGTGCGTCATGCTTCTATACTTCCTATTCCGGAACGCTGAAGACAGCCGATTCACACAGCGGTTCGGCCGCTGCCGAAATCAGCACTGTGAACTGGGGAGAAGGAACCACTTTCGTTGCAGGAGGCGGCTATGTGCTGAAGAACCAGACGGCTGGAATGCTGTTCATGGGAAGCTATACGCTCAATGCCGAGAATCCTGAGACTTATGGACGGACATTCAAGTCACGTCCGGACTATCTGGAATTCTATTACAAGTTCTCGCCGTTGAACTCGGAATATTTCAAGGCATACATCGTGGTCGAGAACAGGGACGGAGGCAAGGTCACTGAACTTGGCCGTGCCGAATTGACCGGAAACACGGAAGCCGGCGAATATACTCTCGCGAAACTGCCTGTAGTCTACACGGATATATCGCTGAAAGCCACTGACATGTATATCGTCTTCATCTCCAGCACGGCGGAAAAACCGACGGTAAAGCAGGTATGGGGTAAAGAAGGCGCACTCAAAGGCTATTCTGATTCCCGTTATGTAGGAAATGTCCTTACCGTGGACGACATCGAACTTATATATGAATAAAAACAAGGATAACAATATTATAGATATGAAACGCAGTATCATTACCATATTGGCCGCAGCAGCAGTTCTTGCAGGCTGCAAACAGACGAAGGTCGAGGAAAACAAGGGCTATTTCGTCCTGCAGTCAGTAACGGCTGACGCCAACCTTAACGAGGTGAATGTCAGCACCAAGGCAATGCCTTCTGAACTGGTTGATATCAATACGTTTGTCGTCAAGATCGAGAGCAACCTCGAAGGTGGCGGCATCCAGACATATAATTATAAGGACATTCTGGACCAGGCGATTGAGCTTCCTACCGGTTCTTACCGCATTACAGCCGGATCTCCTGCCGGAAAAGCTGCCGCATGGGACCAGCCTCTGTTCGAAGGAACACAGAACTTCACCGTCGTAGCAGGTGCCACGTCTCCTGTCAATGTGAAATGCTCCCTTTCGAACACCATGGTGTCCATAAAATGCACCGACACGTTCAAGACCGAGCTCCAGGAGTTCGATATCAAGGTTTCCGCTACGGACAATGATTTCCTGACATGGAGCAAGACAGGGAAAGAGAGCTCTGACGCCCTTGCCGCAGAACTTTCCAAGGACGGATATTTTTCGGCATCTGAACTTTACGTCCAGATTGACGGTAAACGTGAGATCGACGGTTCTACCGCTGCGCTCACTTATGTGGTGAAGAATGTCCACCCTAAGGACCATATCATCCTGAATCTGGACGCGCGTGTTACCGGACAGGTACAGCAGATTACGCTTGCTGTGGACGGTACTGTAAATGACAGGACTGAAAATATCGTCGTAGGCGGATTCGAAGAAATTCCTATCCCTGACCCGATAGACCCTACACCGGATCCTAATCCGGATCCTCAGCCGGACCCGTCATTGCCGGCGAAGCCTTCTCTAGTATGGGAAGCCAATCCTACATTTGCATTGACCGAGCTCAAATCCGAAGGCATGTCCGTGGAGATTACCGTGAACGTTCCTGGCAAGGTAAAAGATTTCCTGATTGATGTGAAATCTGATTGCGCTGAATTTGAGGGAGTTATCAAGAGTATGACCGGCGACGGCCTGACCATGGACCTCGTGAATAATGCCGCACTCAGCAGCCTGAATGATCTGGGAATCCCTACCGGCGACAGCGTGAAGGGAAAGCCTACGGTTCCATTCTCACTCTCAAGCCTTCTTCCAATGATTCTGCTTTATAATCCGGAAGTGAATTCATATCATACATTCACATTGAAAGTGACGGATGAGGCCGGCCAGACATTGACACAGACTCTCCAATTCCAATATCGCGGAAACTAGGACCATTAGAGCAAGAATCAAATGAAAATCAACAGATTAATAAACATCCTGACTTGCATGACGCTGGTTTCAGCATCATGCAGCAGGGAAACGGCAGTTCCTGACAGCGGTCATGGCTATCTGACGGCAGCCGTGGAACAGGATGATTCGTTCACTCTGATTACCACCAAGGCCGACGTGACTGCGGAGACGCCGTTCGCATTGAAGATATACAAGGGGAGCGAGATGGTCAAGGAGATAAGCGACCATCGCACTTTGCAGACCGAGCCGCTGCAGCTCAATTGCGCGACTTACAAGGTGACAGCGGAGAACCGTGCGCAGGTAGATGCCGTGTTCGACGACCCGCGCTACTACGGCGAGTCCGATGTCAAGGTACTTGCCGACCAGGTGGCCAATGCTGACATAAAATGCTCGCTTGCAGATGTTTTGGTGACCCCTGCCTTCTCTGATGATTTCGGGACATACTTCAAGTCATGGTCGTTGAAGGTTGTGAGCGGAAACGGCAACCTCGTGTGGAGCAAGGAGCTGGATACCTTCGGCAAGACGGGATATTTCGCCCCTGCAGGTTCATTTACATGGACATTGTCATTGACGAACAATGCCGGCAGGACATTTGCCCGCTCCGAGACTATCGCTGACGTGAAGGCGAAACATAAATATGCATTGAACTTCAGAATCAAGACGGTGGACCCGAGCGCCGGCGCCGCAGGCATCAGGATTGTCCTGGACGACAACATGACGGAGAAGGAGTTTGACCTGACGCTGGATTTCACGAGCTCCGAGGCTGAGGCGAAGTCGGTCAATGCATGGGCGTTGTTTGCCGATGTAACCGGTTCATTGAAAAGCAATAGCGTGCCGGAAGGGTTGAAACTCCAGTACAAGAAGATTACTGAAGAGGCGTGGACTGATTTCGCAGGCGAGATCAAGACTGATGCTGAAAACAAGGCATTTACGGCGAGACTTGCCGGTCTGGAGCCGGGTGCGAACTATATCGTACGTGCAGTGACTGCCAAGGAAGAAGGCAAGAAACAGATTGCTTTTACCACTGAGGCTGCTGCGGAGGTGCACAACATGAGTTTCGATTCATGGTATATGAGCGGAAAGGCTCCGATGCCTAATGCCGGCGGATATTCCGTATGGGATTCTGCCAACAAGGCTACCGCAGGACTCGGTACGATTCCTACCAAACAGGAAACCGGCCATCTGGCTGTAACGGGTGAAGGCAAGAGCGCTGTGAAACTTGAGAGTATGACGGCATTCGGCGTCATGGCTGCCGGAAACATCTATACGGGGGCCTTCCAGAAGGTCATCGGTATGAGCGGAGCTGCTCTGGAATGGGGTACACCGTTCACTTCCAGGCCTTTGGCTCTTAAAGGATATTTCGACTATACTCCGAAGAACATCGACATGGCGGACGGTGCCCACGGGGCTTTGAAGGGTCAGCCGGATACCTGCCAGATACAGATTTTCCTGACGGACCGTGCCGACAGATTCCAGATAAACACTTCTGAAGGCAAGTTCGTGGATGTGAACGGCAGCGACATCATCGCCTATGGCAAGGTGGAATCCGGAACTGTGACAAGCACGAAGGATGGCTTGGTCAATGGCTATGAACCGTTTACGATCAAATTGCAATATCGCAGCACGACACGCAAGCCGACGCAGATAGTGATCGTAGGTGCTGCCAGCAAGTATGGCGACTATTTCACCGGAGGAAAGGGAAGCGTCCTGTACCTGGATGAGTTCTCGTTCGTTTATGACCCTGCAGAACTGTAGTGCCATGAGACGTGGATTATACATATTGGCTGCCGTGGCCGCATCGGGACTTGTCTCATGCGGTCTCGACAATGATATGTCGCTGCCGAAGAACCATGCGGACTTCACTGTCTTCGAGGTGTTCGGACAGGTTTCTTCGAAAATCGACGTCAACTCCTGTACGGTGAATATCGTATTGGGCGAAGATGTTTATGTCAATGACTTGCATATCAAGACCGTACAATTCTCGGAAGGAACCCGCTGCCAGGACCCTGCCATTGCGGAGGGGAGGGAGATCGACTTGACGTCCCCGTATCAGGTGACATTGTCCGTATTCCGGGATTTCAAGTGGACGATTTCTGCGGAGCAGCCCGTGGAGCGTTATGTGAAATGTGATAAGATGGTAGGGGATGCCACGATTTTCCCCGATACCAGGAAGATAAGTATAAAGGTGAAGCCGAATGTCGGCAGTGCGATAGATTCCCGATCGAATCTTGTCATCAATGACATGAAATTGGGACTCAAGCGTTCACGCATCATATCCACTACCGACATGCATGGCAATGTGCAGACTATCAGCTCGTTCCCTGTGACGCTGGATTGTTTCAACGTGCGCAGGTTCACCGTGGAACAAGATGGCGAGACTTCGGAATGGACTTTGATAGCATTGCCGTCGGAGTAAATAATTTAAGTTTCGCAAGTGCGAAACACCGCTTATAGAGCCCGCTAGGGCGATGGTAAGTCCCTTCCCCGAGGGGAGGGATTTAGGGTGAGGGTAACGTGCACATGAAAAAGTGCGTTGGGCTTACGGCCTTCGAACGAGTGACAACCCTCAAATTCGTGCTAACGTTCAGCAAGTTTGACAACTTGCGAAACTTGAGTAAATAGTTAATATGTCTGGTAAAAAGAAATATAGACTTGATCCGGAAACGCTTCTGTATGAGATAGAAAATGTCTCCACGAAGTCACGTTTCCTGAAAATGGCGGCGCTTGTTGTGGCAAGTGTCGCTTTGTCGTGTGTTTATCTATGGCTTTTTACTTCCGTCTTGGGTCTTGAACTGCCTAAGACGACTATGCTCCGGAAATCCAATGCAAAGTGGATTTCCAAGCTGGAACTTATGAACAGGCAGCTGGACATGTACGATGAAACGTTGCGTGGACTGGGTATCCGTGACGATGAAATCTACAGGAATATCTTCGGTATGAATGACATACCGCAGGAAGTGAGGAATGCCGGCTTCGGAGGAGTAAACAGATACGCCTATCTGGACAACATTTCCGAGAATTCATTGCTGAAGAAGACCACCATCCGTCTGGATGTGCTCACGAAGAAGACATTCGTGCAGAGCAAGTCTTTCGATGACGTGGAAGCACTTTCCCGTCGTGCAGGAGACATGGCATCTTGTATTCCTGCAGTGATGCCGATTGTTCCGGACAGGTCCAAGTTCCGCCTTTCCAGCTCGTTCGGCTACAGGTCCGACCCTATTTCCGGCAAGACCAGGATGCATACCGGATTTGACTTCGCATTGAAACCGGGAAATCCTGTCTATGCTACTGGGGACGGTGTCGTGGCTTCCGTGACTTTCGATTTGTTCAACTATGGAAATTCGATTGTGATCGACCATGGTTTCGGATATAAGACCAGATATGCCCACCTCAAGACTGTCCTGGTTACGGAAGGCATGAAGATCAAGCGTGGAGAATGCATTGCCGAAAGCGGAAATACCGGAAAGTCCACGGGCCCGCATCTGCATTACGAGGTGATGTACAAGGGCAAATACGTGAATCCTGTGAACTATTTCGACCTGGATATGCCGATTGAGGAATATGCGTCCATGGTGGACAAGGTGGCTGCCGAGTCGGACAATGTTATGACTGGGCATATCCGCAAGTCCAGACGGGAGGGCCGTAAATGAAGAACAAGTACGTAATAGACAAGGATTTCAGTCTCCGCAAAGTGACTCATTCCGTATGGGAAATTCTGTGGAGCTGTGCCAAATGGGTCATTGCGACAGCCTCTCTTGCAGCGTTTTACTATCTGATTTTTTCGCTGGTGATCAATACTGACGAGGAACGGAGGCTGAAGAGGGAGAACCGCATGTATGAAAAGCTCTATCCGCAGATGCTGGAGAAGGAACGGCTCATTTCGGATGTGGTCAAAGATCTCGAATTCAGGGACAATGCCATATACAAGCAGATTTTCAAGGCAGATGCGCCTTCCGTGGACCCGTTGAGCTCCATGACTTTCGTTTTCGCCGGAGATTCCGTCGCAGACAAGGACATTGTCGAATATACGGAGAAGAAAGCGGAGACATTGACCCGGGCGGTAAAGTCGGTGGATGAGGATTTCATGGCGATTTTCGCTGATGTGTGCGCGGAAGGACATGTGACGCCGCCGATGCGCATTCCTGTGGAGGGCCTGAAATTTGCGCAGGTCGGCGCTTCCGTGGGGATGAAGATGAATCCTTTCTATAAGGTGCTTACGCTGCATAACGGCATTGACTTTATCGTGGGGCAGGGAACTCCTGTGCTCGCGGCCGGGCCTGGCACGGTCACTGATGTGAGAAAGTCGAGAAAGGGCTTGGGCAATGTCGTGGAGGTGACTCATGAAGGGGGCTATGTGACCGTATATGCCCATCTGGAGGATATTGTGGTGAGGAAAGGGGAGACCGTGAAAGCCGGAAAGAAACTTGCCAATGTGGGCATTTCCGGAAACTCTTTTGCGCCGCATCTGCATTATGAGGTCCATCGTGACAGCCTGGTGCTGAACCCTGTGAACTTCTTGTTCGCGTCACTTTCGCCGCAGGATTATCTGAAGGCTGCATACATGGCTGCCACTACGGGACAAAGTATGGATTAAAATCGTACATGGCGATGGAAAAACTTTATTACACTATCGGCGAGGCCGCTGAAATGCTGGGGGAGAATGTCTCTCTGGTGCGTTATTGGTCTGACAATTTCAGCCGTTTCCTCAAGCCTCACAGGAATGCGAAGGGCAACAGAATGTACACTGCAGATGACCTGGAGGTGCTCAAGCAGATTTATCATCTGGTAAAAGTGAACGGCATGACATTGGCCGGAGCCAAGAAGAAATTGACCGAGGACAGGAAAAGTGTGGAGAGCCGTGTGAAAGCCGTGGACTGTCTGAAGTCGATACGTCAGCAACTTGCGGAAATCAGAAAATCATTGTAACGATATGATTGTCAAGGATATAATTGATGCTCTGGAGGAGTTTGCTCCTCTCGGGATACAGGAAAAATGGGACAACAGCGGATTGATAATCGGCTCTCCTTCTGCCCAGGTGCACAAGGTTCTCATCGGCTTCGACTGCACGCCGGAGCTGGTGGATGAAGCCGCGGCGGAAGGCGCTGACATGATCATCACGCACCATCCTCTGATTTTCGGGGGAGTGAAGAAGATTTCGCCGGACGATCCCGTCGGTTTGACGATAATGAAGGCGATTTCCGGCAATGTTGCCGTATATGCGGCCCACACGACCGCCGACAAGGTGATCGCCGGAGTGAGCGGTGCAATGGCTGCCCGTCTTGGACTTGAAGATGTGGAAATCCTGGAAAAGGACGTTGACGGTGTCGGACTCGGAGTCGTCGGTAATCTTCCGGAAGAGATTGATGCTCAGGAAGCTGTGGAGATGGTGAAAAACAAGTTCCATCTGGTGGCCGCCAGATGCTCGCGCCCTGATGGTGTGAAGGTCAGGAGGATTGCAATGTGCGGCGGAAGCGGCTCTTCCCTCATTGACGAGGCCATGGCATCGGGAGCGCAGCTTTATATCAGCGGCGATATTTCGTACCACCATTTTTTCACGCGTCCGGGCTTCATGATTATGGATATCGGACATTTCGAGAGCGAAGTGGATATTGTGGACATATTATTTTCCGTGATAACGAAAAAATTTCCTAACTTTGCAGTTCGCAAAAGTGCCGGGCTTGCCGAAAGCAATCCTGTGCTTTACGTTTGATACTGATACATCGTAAATTATATATAATTAGATATGGCCAAGAAAATCAAGAAAGTCGAGACTCCGATAGATCAGAGAGAGACCTTCGTTTCCATTCAGAAAAATTTCGCAGATTCTGAGTTGAGTGTTGAGGAGAAGCTCAAGACTCTTTATGCGCTCCAGAAAGCAGATTCAGAAATCGACAAGATCCTTCAGCTCAGAGGTGAGCTCCCTGTAGAGGTGGAGAATCTTGAGAATGAGGTGCTCGGACTCAAGACCCGTGCTGCCCAGATCAACACGGAGATTGATACTCTCAACTCGAACATCACGGACTACAAGCACCAGATCGTGGAGTGCGACACCGCTATCGAGAAATATAAGAACCAGATGGATAGCGTCACGAACAGCCGTGAGTATGATTCACTTTCCAAGGAAGTTGAGAACCAGGACCTTCTGAAGAAGATTGCAGTGAAGAATGTTGCCGATACCAAGGAAATCATCGCTGCCAAGAAGGCTGAACTCGCTGACATCAAGGATGAAGCCAATGTCAGGAACGAGGACCTGAAAGCCAAGAAAGAGGAGCTTTCCAACATCGTGGAGTCTACCGCGAAAGAGGAGAAGGTTCTCCGCACCAAGAGAGACGCTTGTGCTGCATTGATCGACCCTAGGACGATGAGCGCTTACGAGCGTATCCGTCAGAGCGAGAGAAATCATCTTGCTGTCGTAAGCGTATTCAACGGCAATGCGTGCGGCGGTTGCTTCAATACAATTATCCCGCAGAGACTTATCGACATCGCTTCGAACAAGAAGCTTGTCATCTGCGAGCATTGCGGAAGAATTATCGTAAGTTCAGAGATCGAAGAGGAAAAAGCCTAAGTCCTTATGCCGGATCCAAAGAGAAGTTCAAGGAGCAAGGCGGACAAGAAGGTGAACCTTGATACCCTCGGGCTTGAGATGGGAAACAAACCACCTCAGGCTGTCGATTTCGAAGAGGCTGTGCTTGGTGCGCTCCTCATCGAGCCGACATGCGTGGACGAGGCGATGGAGGAATTGTCTCCGGACTGCTTCTACGAACCGAAACATAGAATGATATTCGAAGCTATGGTGGCACTCGTCAACGAGCATGTCGCCATAGATTTGCTGTCTGTTTCGCAGAAGCTCCAGGAGAGGAAGAATCTGGAGGAAGTCGGCGGGTCAGTGGCTCTGGTCGCGCTTTCCCAGAAGATAGGCGCGGCTGCCCATGTGGAGTACTATATCAAGATTCTCAAGCAGAAATGTATTCAGAGAGACTTGATTACGGCGGCCTACGACATCCTGAAAGGAGCGTACGACGACTCCCAGAATGTCGATGACCTCATCGACATGTCGCAGTCCAAGGTCTTCGCGGCAATCCAGAACAATGTGAAGAAGGATGTGCAGGACGTAGGTTCCGTACTGAAATCCGCATTGGACGAAATCGAGGAAATGCAGGGCCAGTCCGGTATCAGCGGCGTGCCTTCAGGTTTCCCGACATTGGACAAATATACATTGGGATGGCAGAAATCGAACCTTATCATTCTCGGTGCGCGTCCGTCCATCGGTAAGACGGCATTCTCGCTGAACCTCCTGAGAAATGCGGCTGTGGACAACAATATGCCTGTGGCCATCTTCTCTCTGGAAATGTCAGCCATAGAGCTGGTGAAGCGTCTCATGACGACTGAGTCCGGTTTGGCGGCCGACAAGATCAAGGGTGGTGTAAAACTGGACCAGGCAGACTGGGACCAGCTCTCATACAGCACCAAGGCCCTGGCGAAATCTCCTATTTATATAGATGACACTCCGGGTATTTCCATTATGGAATTCCGTACGAAGGCAAAACGTCTCGTCAAGTCCAAGGGAGTGAGATTCATCGTCATTGACTACCTCCAGCTGATGCAGGGACCTCCGGAATTGCGGGGAATGCGTGAGCAGGAAGTGGCTGCGATTTCCCGTACCTTGAAAGGAACGGCCAAGGAACTGGAGATTCCTATCATGGCATTGTCACAGCTCTCGCGAAATGCGGTGCAGCGTGGAAACAGCAACAACCGCCCGATGTTGAGCGACTTGCGTGAGTCAGGTTCCATAGAGCAGGATGCCGATATCGTTCTCTTCGTGCATCGTCCTGATGCTATCGGCATGGGCGATACCGTTGATGACAAGGAATATACGGAGATCCTGGTGGCCAAGAACCGTAACGGTCAGATCGGTACGATTCCTATGAAGTTCAAGGGCGACCAGCTCCGCTTCGTGGAAGACTCCGACGGCCTTTCCAATACTTTCGCGTCCGCGATGAATGACGATCCTGTCGATTCAGGTTTCCCGTCCGGCAATGATTTCGGCGGTGGCTTTGACGGCGGTTTCGGCGGAGGCGGATATCCCGGACCGGGTAACGGAGAATTCCAAAATACAGGCTTCTGATTATGAAATCATGTCTTAAACATATCCTGGCGGCGTCGCTTGTGTTCCTGTCCGTGAATACAAATGCGGTAGAACCTTTGAAAGGCCCCAATTGTATTCCTGTCAAGAGCCTTGCGGAGGACAAGTTGGCCTTTGTCGGCGGGGAAAAGCTGGATTTCGTCATCCATTACAAGTGGAAGGCCATCAATTCCGACGTGGCGAAAGCTTATGTGAAGCTTGACACGACGACATTGAACGGAATACCTGCTTTTCATTGTTCCGTATTCGGCAGGACTGCCAGATTTTATGACATGTTCTTCAAGGTGCGTGAAGATTTCCAGTCTTGGTTTACTCGTGACGGCGTGGTCCCGCTAAAGTTCTACAGGGATTCCCGCGAGGGAGGCTATTATTCCGTGAACAGGTATGAATATATTTGGGACCCGGACGAGTCGAAGCATATCCGCGCGGAACTGGAAACTTCCAGAAGGCCTGCACGCACGGAAGAACTGCCGCTTTCCGGATGCACCTATGACCTTCCGTCATTGTTCTACATGGCGAGGAACATGAATTTCAGCAAGGTGAAGCCGAACATCAAATATCCGATGACATTCGTCATTGACGATGACATCTACAATGTCTATTTCATCTGGCTCGGAAAGGAGAAGAAATATATAAAAGGTATAGGGACGGTAAAGACAATGAAATTTGCCGCCAAGCTTATAGCCGGTGATGTCTTCGGCAGCGGACAGGATATGTTCGTGTGGATTACTGAAGATGAAAACAGGATTCCGGTCTATTTCGAGGCTCCGTTGAAGGTCGGAAGGGCTTCCGGATGTCTCATCGGCTGGGAGGGACTCAAATATCCGTTCGATTCCATCATAAGCAATTAGCCATGAAAGAGGAAGTTTCGCATAGAGGAAGGGTCCTTTCGGTTGATGCTGAAAAGATACGCGTGGAAATAATATCCAGCTCGGCTTGTACGTCCTGTCATGCGGCAGGGCTTTGTTCCATGTCCGAGGCTGTGAAGAAGATAGTGGATGTCCCGGCTTTCGGGAACAGCGGTTATGCTCCGGGAGATGAAGTGGAGCTTGTGCTGACGGCATCCATGGGTATGAAGGCGGTTCTGGCTGCTTATGCCATGCCGCTGGTAATTTTGCTTGCTATCTGTGTGTCAATGTCTTATGCAGGGATGCACGAGGTTTATGCCGGATTGGCCGGACTCGCCGGAGTAGCGGTCTGGTATCTGGCATTGTATTTCATGAGGAACCGTATCTCGAAAGATTACGTGTTCCGCATACGGAAAGATTATAATCTCAATTCATAAAAATAATGACTTCAACAATTATTTGGACTATTGTGGTCATCACAGTGCTCGGCCTTGTTCTGGCAGTAGTTCTTTACCTTGTAGCTGAAAAGTTCAAGGTGGAGGAAGACCCTAGAATCGAGGAAGTGGAGAAAGTGATGCCGGGCGCCAACTGCGGCGGTTGCGGATTTGCAGGCTGTCATGCATTTGCGGAAGCAGCTGTGAAAGCTCCGAATCTGGACAATAATTTCTGTCCGGTGGGCGGCAATGCCGTCATGCAGAAGGTTGCTGCGATTCTCGGTTACGAGGTAGAGGAAAAAGCTCCTATGGTTGCAGTTGTCCGCTGTAACGGAACTTGTGAGAACAGACCTAAGACCAATGAATATGACGGTTTTAAGTCATGCAAAGTCAAAGCCGGCCTGTACAGCGGCGATACCGGATGCTCATTCGGATGTCTCGGTTGCGGCGACTGTGTGGAAGCATGCCAGTTCGGTGCATTGTCAATGGACGAGAAGACGGGACTCCCTGTCGTGGACGAATCCAAGTGCGTTGCCTGCGGAGCATGCGTGAAAGCTTGTCCTAAATCCATCATTGAACTCAGGAACAAAGGCCCTCGCGGAATGCGTGTCTACGTTTCATGCGTGAACAAGGACAAAGGCCCTGTTGCCCGCAAGGCTTGCAAGGCTGCCTGCATAGGATGCGGATTGTGCGCCAAGACTTGTCCTCATGACGCCATTACCGTGGAAGGCAATGTGGCATACATCGATTATGCGAAGTGCAAGCTCTGCCGCAAGTGCGTGGTGGTTTGTCCTACTGGGGCAATCCATGATGTCAATTTCCCTAAACCGGTGGACCGCACGAAGAAACCGGCACCGGCAGCAGCGAAACCTGCTGCAGCTCAGGCACCTGAACCGGCTGTTGAAAAACCTGTAGTTAAAGCATAAGGAGAACCGATATTATGAAAAGAACATTTTCCATAGGCGGTGTACATCCGGCAGACAATAAGATTTCGCGTGGCTGTGCCATCGAGACCCTGCCTACTCCGCCGACAGTATATATCTCTGTATCACAGCATATCGGAGCTCCTGCGAAGCCGATTGTAGCTGTTGGAGACAAGGTCCTGACCGGTCAGCCGATTGCGGAACCGGGCGGATTCGTCTCGGCATATATCCATTCATCTGTTTCCGGAACAGTGAAGTCCATCGGACCTCGCAAGGACCTCGCCGGCAACATGCAGACCTGCATTGAAATACAGGTTGAGGGTGACGAGTGGATGGAAAACATTGACCGTACCGACACTCTTGTCACGGAGTTCACCGATGACAACAAGGTCATCATGGACAAGATCAAGATGGGCGGTATCGTCGGTCTCGGCGGTGCTACGTTCCCTACCCATGTCAAGCTTACTCCTCCTCCGGGAAAGAAATGCGACATGCTTATCATCAATGGTTGCGAGTGCGAGCCTTATCTTACATCCGACTTCAGGACTCTTCTGGAGAAAGGTGAGCAGGTGGTAGTCGGAACAGCCATCATCAAGCAGGTTCTCGGCGTGGCAGAAGCGACCATCGCCATCGAGGACAACAAGCCTGAGGCCATTGGGCATATTCAGAAAATCGTGGCTGACTTCCAGAAAAAATCGCCTAAGTTTGCCGGTATCAAGGTGTTGAGCCTTCTCAAGAAATATCCGGAAGGCGGTGAGAAACAGCTCATTGACGCTGTCATGCACCGTCAGGTTCCTTCAGGAGCGCTTCCTATCGACGTAGGTGCTGTCGTGCAGAACGTGGCTACGGCTCTCGCGATTTACGACGCTGTCCAGAAGAACAAGCCTATCATCGACAATTCAGTTACCGTTACCGGAACATGTGTTCCGATGGACAAGCAGCACAATTATCTCGTGCGCGTAGGTACTCCTATCTCTTATATCATCGAGAAGATGGGCGGAGCTCCTGAGAATGCCGTGAAGGTCATCAGCGGAGGTCCTATGATGGGCAAGGCCATTGCCAATCTCGACGCTGCGACATTGAAAGGAACATCGGCATTGCTTTTCCTCACCGAGGAACAGACGAAGCGCGGCATTGAAGGAAACTGTATCCGTTGCGGCAAATGTGCCGACGCATGTCCTATGGGACTTGAGCCGTGGTTGCTCCAGAGGCTGGCCCGTCACGGCATGACCGAGGAATTGGAGGCCAATGCAGTCCAGGATTGTATCGAGTGCGGTTGCTGCCTCTACAGCTGTCCTGCATATATTCCTCTGCTGGATATCATCAGACCGGCGAAGGGACAGGTTCTCGGCATCATCAGAGCCAGGGCCGCCGCTGCCAAAGCCGCTGCACAGGCTGCTGCGCCACAGAAATAAGTTGAACGTATAAACCAATGATATACAATGAATAAACTTTTGGTTTCACCGTCTCCGCATGTTCATGCACCGGTTTCCACGAAGTCGCTTATGCGGGATGTGGTAATCGCTCTGCTGCCTGCGGTCATTGTCTCGGTCGTATTCTACGGCCTTGGCGAAATCGTGGTACTTGCGACAAGCGTCATTTCATGTGTGCTTATCGAGTACCTTATCACAAGGTTCCTTCTGAAGAAGCCGTCTACCATCTGCGATTATTCAGCTGCGGTGACCGGTATTCTCCTGGCATTGAACCTGCCTTACACTACTCCTTGGTGGGTGGTGTTCATCGGCGCGCTGTTCGCTATCGGAGTCGTGAAGATGACTTTCGGCGGACTCGGACAGAACATTTTCAACCCTGCAATCGCGGGCCGTGTGTTCCTTCTCGTGTCATTCCCTTCCTACATGACCAAGTGGCAGATGCCTCAGGGATTGTTCGGGTTGGATGCCGTTACAGGTTCCACACCTCTCGGCATGATAACAGAGGGACTCGCGAAGGATCAGACAGTTCCGGAAATCATGTCTGAGAAAGGCTTGTCATACGCACAGATGCTTTTCGCCAATCTCGGCGGTTCTGTAGGTGAGATTTCAGCCCTGGCCCTCCTTGCAGGTTTCGTATATCTGCTTGTGCGCAGGGTCATCAAACCGCATATCACACTCTCCATCTGGGGTACTGTGGCTGCAGTTTCGCTGATTTTCTGGCTGATCAATCCTGACAGGTTCACCGATCCTGTATTCAACCTTCTTACCGGAGGTATGATTCTCGGTTCATGCTTCATGGCCACGGACTATGTCACTTCTCCAATGACCGTGAAAGGCGGTATCGTCTATGGTATCGGCATCGGCTTCATAACATTGATGATCAGATACTTCGGCTCATATCCTGAAGGTATGTCATTCGCTATTCTTATTATGAACTCCGTGGTTCCGCTCATCAACATGTGGTTCCATCAGAAAAAGTACGGGAGGAAATAGTCATGGCGGCAAAATCTAATTTGAAGAACATGGTTCTTTGCCTTTTCGGCACGACACTTATCTGCTCATCAGTGCTTGCAGGTGTCTATGCGGTAACCAAGGAACCGATTAAAATCACCAACAAGGCAATCCTCACGGCATCTGTTTCCAAGGTATTGCCGGAAGGCGGGGAAATTTCCGATGCCCAGCCTTGTCAGGTAGGCGGAAGAGAGTCAGAGTGCTATTTCAGCACCAAGGACGGTGAGGTTATCGGAATCGCCGTAAAATCCACCGTGTCAGGATTCGGCGGCCCTCTTACACTCATGGTCGGCCTTCTTCCTGATGGCACGGTCTACAATACATCCGTGCTGTCACATAGCGAGACACCTGGTCTTGGAGCCAAGTGTACCGAAGAGAGTTTCTTCGGGCAGTTCAAAGGCTGGAATCCTGAACAGAAAAAATTGCTGGTGAAGAAGGATGGCGGTGACGTAGATGCCATTACGGCTTCCACGATTACTTCCAGAGCCTATACTCTTGCAATCCAGAATGCTCTGTATGCATTGACGACGGCCCCTCTCGAAGGCGGCAAGCCGGTAGTGGATGAAGTTGTGGCAGAACCTGCTTCCGAGGAGGCTGCAAGTGTTGAAGTAGAATAAGGAGGATAGAACAATGACAAAATTACAGCTTATAACCAAAGGTCTTGTCAAGGATAACCCTACATTCGTGCTTATCCTTGGTATGTGTCCTACATTGGCTACGACATCTTCAGCCATCAATGGTCTCAGCATGGGACTTGCAACACTGTTCGTGCTGATTCTTTCCAATATTGTGATTTCCGCTATCGCTCCGGCCGTTCCGGATAAGGTGCATATCCCTGTCTATATCGTGGTTATCGCTACGTTCGTGACTGTGCTTCAGCTTCTTATGCAGGCTTATGTCCCTGCAGTCTATGCTACGCTCGGATTGTTCATCCCCCTTATCGTGGTGAACTGTATCGTGCTCGGACGCGCAGAGGCCTTCGCCAACAAGAACGGCATCATTGATTCCGCACTAGACGGTCTCGGAGTCGGTCTCGGATTTACGGTATCATTGACAGTGATCGGACTTGTACGCGAGATTCTCGGAAATGGTTCCGTTTTCGGATTCAAGTTCATTGCCGGTGACGGTATTCTTGCGTTCATCATGGCACCTGGAGCATTCCTCGTTCTCGGATACCTGATGGTTCTGTTCAACAAGTTCCTCAAGAAATAATAAAGGATTCGGATTATGGAAATTTTACTTATCATCATATCTGCGGTATTCGTAAACAATGTCGTACTTGCGCAGTTCCTCGGTATCTGTCCGTTCCTGGGAGTTTCCAACAAGCTTTCCACGGCTACCGGAATGTCTGCGGCAGTATGCTTCGTCATCACTCTCGCGACATTGGTTACCTTCCTGCTCAACAATTATGTTCTTCAGCCTCTGGAACTTGAATTCCTGCAGACCATTTCATTCATCCTGGTCATCGCAGCTCTCGTGCAGATGGTGGAAATCGTGTTGAAGAAGGTCAGCCCGTCCCTGTATCAGGCACTCGGTATTTTCCTTCCTCTCATCACCACCAACTGTACCGTGCTCGGTGTTGCCATTACAGTGGTTACCAAGGAGTTCACCTTCGGCAAAGCTGCCCACATGATGGGTCTCGGCGAGGCAATGCTTTACGCTTTCGCCACCGCAGTGGGTTACGGTCTGGCAATGGTACTCTTCGCAGGTATGCGCGAGCAGCTGGCTATCAGCAATGTTCCTAAGGCGTTCCGCGGCATTCCGATCGCCCTCATTACCGTCAGCATCCTTGCCTTGGCATTCATGGGATTCTCCGGTATGTGCTAAAACTTAAATTTTTTCATATATTTGTATTGTATGAAAATTTAAACCGGACATTTTGCAGTGATGCAGATGTCCATAAACACGACAAAATGAAAAAAGTTATTATCGTCATTGCAGCCGTATTCGGCTTTGCAGTAATGGCTTCCGCGCAGCCTAAGGCAATCGGCGGAAGACTCGGTTATGGCTTGGAAGCAAGCTATCAGCATTATTTCGGAAAACCGCACTTCATGGAAATCAATGCAGGACTTGATTTTCTTGGCGGCAAGGCGGGCTTCAGGGCTACCGGAACATATAACTTCACATTCGCCCAGCCTTCATGGACTCCTAGAGGCAATTGGGCATGGTATGCCGGCCCTGGTATCACTCTGGGTTCCACCTATTACAATGATGACCATCATTTCTTCTTCGGAATTGTAGGTCAGATCGGACTCGAATACAAGTTCTGGTTCCCTCTCCAGCTTTCTGCGGACCTTCGTCCAGCATTCGGAATATGTGACGGCGAATTCTGGAAAGACGGATTGGTCTACAGCTTCGTTCCTACACTCAGTGTAAGATACAGCTTCTAGCGAATCATTGGATATCAGATATTCTTGCGGAGACGGCATTGGAAAGTGCCGTCTCCGTTATCGTTTTAAGTCGATTTTCTCTTGACTCTTGATTTCAAATCCCTACATTTGAGAAAAGTCAATATTTTTTAACTAATTTTGTGTTTATGTTAAGACCCGTTAACCGCAGCCGTATGGCTGTTTCTCTTTTTTGCTTGACGGCGATATGTCTTCTGATCTTTTCCGGTCAGCCCGCCGCAGCTCAGAAAGTAACTGAAAAAGAGGTCTCAGGTATCGTGACTGGCACTGACGGCTCTCCTGAGCCCGGTGTTGCCGTCATGGTCAAAGGAACCCAGAATGGCACAATGACGGATGAGAACGGCAAGTTCTCATTGAAAGTACGTGTCATCAGCGGCCAGGAAGTTCCTGTGCTCGTGTTCTCTTGCCTTGGAAAAGAACAGCAGGAACACAAGTGCAACAAGGACTTCTTCAAAATCGAGATGAAGGATGAACTTGCGACATTGATAGGGGCCGTCATCAATACTGGTTATCAGAAGATTGACAGGCGAATGTCTGCGTCTTCCGTAGCGTCGGTATCCGGTGAAGAAGTGCTTCAGAGCAATGCCACGACACTCGACAACATGCTCCAGGGAAAGATTCCGGGCATGACTGTCCTCAGCTCGTCATCCACCCCTGGTGCCGCCACAAAGATCCGTATCCGTGGTACTTCCACCATTTCCGGAAACCGTGAACCTCTCTGGGTTGTCGACGGCGTGATTCTGGACGACCCTGTCTCCATCTCCACCGAGGCGCTCAATGACTTGGACAATGTGAACCTTATCGGTAATGCCATTTCCGGCCTTAACCCTATGGATATCGAGAAGATTGACGTGTTGAAGGATGCGTCAGCTACCGCAATCTACGGTGTGAGGGCAGCCAACGGCGTCATCGTAGTAACTACCAAGCGCGGTAAGAAAGGTGCGCCGAGAATCAATTATTCCGGAACTGTCACCGTTACCGAGAGACCTAGCTACAACAAACTGAACCTCATGAACTCCAAGGAACGTGTCGATGTTTCCAAGGAGATTGCCGAGAAAGGTCTCGCATATAGATTCGAACCTGCTGCCGTAGGTTATGAAGGACTGCTCTATGACCTGTATGACAGGAAGATAGACTATAACACCTTCCTTGACAGCGTACAGAAAATCGAGGAAATCAACACTGACTGGTTCGATATCCTCTATCACACCTCCGTTTCCCACAAGCACAACCTCTCCATTTCAGGAGCGGATGACCGCGTGAACTATTATGTGTCAGGCGCTTATACCGATGACAATGCGAACCTTCGCGGAACCGGTATGCAGACTTACAATGTGATGGGCAAGGTGCAGGTGAAGATTGCCAAGAAACTTACCGGTACAGTACAGGTGAGGGGAAGTGTCCAGAACAAGGATTACCTGAACTCAGGCATCTCTCCGTACAGCTATGCTTACAATACTTCCCGTGCGATTCCTGCCTATAACGAAGACGGGTCGCTCTCGTATTACAATGCCGAGCAGGGCTATAATGCCAACCCGTTGAAATACAATATTGTAAAAGAGAAGAACAACTCCGGCAAGAAGGTTTCTTCCGACTCTTTCAGTTTCAATTCGAATCTCGAATGGGGTATCTGCGAAGGTCTCCGCGCTACCGGTACGTTCGCCATGAACGTGGCCAATACCACTGACAAGGAATGGTTCAGCGACAAGACCTACATGGCAGCGACATTGAGACGTACGAACTATGGTGTGGCCCTTCCTGACGACAAAAATTTCAAGGAACAGCTCTGCCAGCTTCCTTACGGCGGCAAGTTCTATTCTTCCAATACCAGGAATTTCGGCTACACTGCACGTCTCCAGCTGGATTACAGCAAATACATCAAGGGCCACCACATTTCCGCTGCAGGCGGATTCGAGGCCAGGTCTACCAAGTATACGGGTGTCTCAAGCACCCAGTGGGGTTATCTTCCGGACCGCGGTATGACTTCTGTAATCATTGATCCGGTTCAGTGGCCGCAGTTCAACAAATTGCAGAAATCCACACCGGACTCCATCACCGACAGAATTTCCAATTATCTGTCTGTCTATGGCGTCCTTTCATACGCATATAAGGGAAGGTATATCGTGAATGCCAATGTCCGTGCTGACGGTTCCAACAAGTTCGGTCAGGACAAGAGTACAAGGTTCCTGCCTATCTGGTCAGTATCAGGAAGATGGAATATCATGAACGAATCCTTCCTCGAAAACGTGATGTGGCTCAATGAACTCTCCGTCAAGGGCTCTTACGGTATTCAGGGCAACGTTTCGGACGACCAGACTCCAAGCATGATCATCAAGCTCGGTTCAATGGACCAGACCACAGGTGACTACATGGCGACATTGTCCAAACTGCCTAACCCGTTGCTGAAATGGGAGAAGACGACTTCATATAACCTCGCCCTCGATTTCTCCGTACTTGACAACCGCATTTCCGGTACAGTAGAGTACTATTACAAGCAGGGAAATGACCAGATCGTCTCCGTCGAGGTATCTCCTACCACCGGAACTTCGAGCATGAGCCTCAATGTCGGAGACATCATGAACAAGGGTTATGAACTCATCATCAATGCCGTGCCTATAAAGACACGTGACTTCAGATGGTCACTTTCATTGAACTCCGCCAAGAATATCAATAAGATTACGAGAGGCGGTATGCAGGATGAATATACTTATGCACAATATGTGGACGGTTCCGCAGTGCTCAAGGGATATGCCATAAACTCCTTCTTCTCCTACAAGTTTGCCGGGCTCAATGAAAAAGGACTTCCGACATTCAAGGACATTGAAGAAACCGACGGCATCACCCGTGAAGAAATGTATGCCAAGGCTTTCGCCTATTCCGGAAACCGTGTTCCTGACATGCAGGGCGGTTTCAGCACGAACTTCACATACAAGCAACTGACGCTCGGCCTGTTCTTCTCCTACAGTTTGGGAGCGAAGGTCCGCATGAACAACCTCTATAACAACAGCGGCCAGTATCTTCCTACTCCTCAGCAGAATATGTCTGGAGAATTCGTGAACAGATGGCGCAAACCGGGAGATGAGGCATGGGCTGTAATACCGGCATTGTCGACGGAAAGCCTTTCGATGACAGGCTTCTTCAGTGACAGGGAACTGACTATCGCTGACAACAGATGGCAGATGTACAACCAGAGCGACCTGCGTGTCGTATCGGCCAACTTCCTGCGTCTCAGGACGGCTTACATCAGATATGCCATCCCTGAAAGCTTCTGCAAGAAGATCCATGTGGGTGCGGCCAATGTCCGTCTGGAGGGCAACAACCTCTGGACAGTCTGCTCGAAGAAACTAAACGGCCAGGACCCTGAGCAGCTGGGTATGGGCAATATCGGTATCACTACTCCTCCTGTATCTTCATTCTCTTTCGGACTCGACATAACTTTCTAATAATGATGACAATGAAAACAATATACAAAGTGTTCGCATGCGCTTCGGCAGCATTGGCCCTGGCTTCTTGCTCGGACTTCCTCAAGGAGTCGTCACAGGACCAGATCAGACCGAAGAATGCCAGTGACTACAAGGAACTGATTGCCGGCGAGATATATTACAAGATGAACGAGTATAGCCCGCAGAATGCATGGCTTGACGCTATGACGGATGACTGCGGGGAACTGGCGAAGAAGGCTTCGACTTTCGCACCTGACAAGCGAATTGCGGCTTTCGGCTATTATACCTGGCAGCAGGAGCCTGAAAGACAGCGCGAAGGCGTGCTGAACAGCGATGGCGCCTGGGGACTGTATTATCACCAGATTTTCACTTGCAACATGATTCTCAATGATGTGGATGACATGGAGGGAACTCTGGAAGAGAAAGCACAGGTGAAGGCAGAGGCCTACATGATCAGGGCTTATGCTTACTATATGCTGGTGAATCTCTATGGAGAGCCTTATGACCCGAAGACAGCGGGCAAGGCTGCCGGCGTACCGGTCAATGGCCTTATCGGCGTGGAAAACAAGAAATTCCAGAGGGAGAGCGTGGCTGCCATTTATGACCAGATTCTCACAAACGGTGAAAATGCATTGAAGCAATTCGAAATTTGCGGAGACGGCAATTCTGTGTTCAGATGGAACAAGGCTGCCGCTGAGGTGTTCCTTTCCCGCGTCTGCCTTTATATGCAGAATTGGGAAGATGCAGCCAAGTACGCCAATGCGGCACTCTCCATCAAGGCTGATATCTGGGATTTGAACCAGAAGGCGGTGGATGACGCTTCTGTCGATTCATATTCTTACATGGACAGGTTCTTTACCTCACGAAATCCTGAGATTCTCTTCACCTTCGGATATTCTACGGAAATCTTTTCTGCTGAGGGTGCAGGAAGTTGCTATCCCCCGTCAGCCGAGCTTTTGGCAATGTACATCGACGGCGACCTTCGCGGAGGAAAGAAGGGCATGTATATCAGATGGCTTGGCGGCTTCTTGAATGTGAAGAAATATGCACCGTTCAAGTCCTATATGGCTTCATATACTTCCAGATACGGACAGGCCATAAGAACTGTTGAAGCATATCTGAACAGGGCTGAGGCTTATTCCCACATTGACGGAAAATCAGCTGATGCCCTCGAAGATGTGGAAAGAATCAGGGTGAACAGGATTAAGCCTGACAAATATGTGCCGCTTACGGCGACCTCCAAGGAAGATGTAATCCAGGCTGTCCGCGATGAGCGCAGAAGGGAAATGTGCTTCGAACGTCTGAGATGGTTCGACCTCAGGAGATGGGGACGTCCTTCCATTACCCATACCTATACTCCGGACATTAAGAATCCTACTGTGACCGAGACCTATGTCCTTCAGGAAAATGATCCGGCGTATACGCTCCCTGTCCCTAAGGAGGTGCTGGAAATGGAACCGGAACTCACTGATATTGAAAGGCCTGTAAGAAATCCTCAGGCTACGGCGTAAAACATTGAAATCGTATTGAAAATGAAAACATTGACCATAAAGACGATATTGGCGTCCGTTGTATTGCCGGCAATGCTGACGGCTTGTTACAAGGAAGACCCTCTCCATTCTGAGAGGGGCGAGATTCCTTATAAGATAGAGGATAGCGACAATCCTGCCCTCCACTATATTTACGAGTACAATCAGAAGACGGGAGTGTATATCCTTTCCGATTATACCGACGTGGACTTCAAGTGGAATGTCGGTTCGGAGTCCAACAATGACTTGATAAGAATTAAGGACGGGGTGTTGGATGATGCCATTGAATATGTGAAGGCTGTATTGACCGAGGTCTATCCGGAAGAGTTCGCGAAAAAATACTTTCCTCTGAAGGTGCTTCTCGCCGACAGTATAAGCGTTTCTACCAGCAAGAGTGACGACCTCCTGGTCGGCTCCGGCAGGAGTTATATCGCTATCGGAAGGCTTCATAAAGGAGACATCCCTACCGATGAGGACAAGTTGGCTGATATCAGGGGAGAGGTAAGCGGATATCTCTGGGGAAATTATATCTATTCGAACAATCTGATGACCATTCCTGAGGGATTCTTTTCTTCTAGTGAAAAGTATTACGGAGTCTCTTTCAAGCAGGATGAATACAAGCAATATGAAAATGATCCGGACTATCCTAGAAAGGTCGGTTTCTGGCGTTATGACCCTGACGGAGTTTATCCTTGTATTTGCCCTAAAAAGGAGTTGGATATCTCGGATTTCGTCAAAACGATCGTGACGCATTCTTCAGCACAGATGCAGGAACTTATGGATGGTTACGAAATTCTCCGTATCAAATACGATATTCTGATAAAGGCCGTCAGGGATAATTGCGGCGTGGATTTGCAGGCGATCGGAAACAAATATGCCAAATAAAATTTGCTAAATATAAAAAGGTAGATGGAAACAAAAATGATGAAAATGCTGGCTGCCGGGGCTGTAGCAATGCTTACTGGTACAGCGGTTATGGGTGCGCAGCCGTCTCTCGCGAGTCTTCTGAAGGGAGGAGCGAAGAAAGAAAGCGCAGACACTACGAAGTCTGAGGCTTCGTCTAAGAAAAGCTATGACAAGGTCATTACTGCTGAAGCGGAGACCGCCAAAGGTGTCATGGACATCCACAAGGTAAAGAACACGTATTATCTGGAGATTCCTTTCGAACTGATGGGAAAACCGATGCTGCTCGCTACCAAGGTATCATCCACAAGTGACAATTCGGATGTCATTGCAGGTCAGATGCCTGGCGAGCCTACACTGGTCGAGTGGAGCTGCGATGAAGACAAGGTTTATCTTATGGACGGCACCATCCGTGCCGTATGTGATTCTGCAGAGTCCATTTCCAAAGGGTTTGCATTGAACTACGCCAAGCCTGTCATGAAGGCTTTCCCTATCAAGGCTGTCAATCCTGATTCCACAGGTGTCGTGATAGATGTCACCAAGTTTTTCTGCAGCGATGAGTCATATATGTCGCCGTTCATTCCTGCATCTCCTTTTGACGGACTGTTCGGCATCAGCAGGAAGAAAGGCTCGTTCAAGTCGGACATGTCATCCATTCTTGATTTCAAGGCCTTCCCTAAGAACATCGTATTCCGTACCAGAATGGTATATACCGTGGCATCAGAGCCGTTTACTGCTGTAGTTTCGGTTTCAATGATCCGGCTTCCTGACCAGCCGATGCGTCCTAGACTTGCAGACTACCGTATCGGATACTTCAAGGACAGACATGTCGAGTATACGGAGAAAAAGGACCGCAGCGAAATAGTAAGCTATATAAACCGCTGGAACATAGCTCCTAAGCCTGAGGATCTGGAAAAATACAAGGCCGGAGAAATGGTAGAGCCTGAGAAACCTATCGTTTATTATATTGACGATGCATTCCCTGCAGAATGGCGTCCTTACCTCAAGGAAGGTATCGAGGATTGGCAGAGAGCATTCGAGGCTATCGGCTTCAAGAATGCAATCGTAGCCAAGGACTATCCTAAGGACGATCCTGACTTCAATCCGGACGATATCCGCTACTCTTGCCTGCGATATGCTTCCATCCAGACGGCCAATGCGATGGGCCCTTCATGGACAGACCCTCGTTCAGGCGAAATCATCAACGGTTCAGTATATTTCTATCATGACGTGCTGAAACTCCTGCACAACTGGTCATTCATCCAGACTTCTGCAGTGGAGCCTGCATCCAGAAGGGAGGTATATACCGCAGAGCAGATGGGACCGCTTCTCAGATACCTTGTGGTTCATGAAATCGGACACACTCTCGGTCTTATGCACAACATGAGGTCTTCTTATGCTTATCCTGTGGACTCTCTCCGCAGCAAGACCTTCACCGACGAATATGGTACTACTCCTTCGGTAATGGACTATGCCCGTTACAATTATGTGGCTCAGCCGGGTGATGGCGTAACATGGCTTCTTCCTCCAAGGCTTGGTGTATATGATTACTATGCAATCAGTTGGGGTTACAAGCCTATCTATGAGGCCGCTACGCCGGAAGATGAAAAACCGGTTCTGAACGAGTGGATCAAAGCTCATACCGACGACCCTATGTACTGGTACGGCGAGCAGGAATTCCTGTCTTCTGTCGACCCTGCAGCGCAGACCGAATCCCTCGGTGACGATGCTGTCAAGGCCAGCGAGTACGGTATGCGCAACCTTAAGATCATTATGTCGCATCTGGACGAGTGGACTGCAAAAGACGGCGAGAACTACAAATATACCCACGAGATGTATGGCGAGGTCCTCAAGCAGTTCAACCGCTACATGGGCCATGTCATGAAGTACATCGGCGGAAACTTCCTTCTCTATCCTGTCCACGGCGACGGCAAGCAGGCATTTGAGCCTGTTACCAGAGAAAAGCAGAAAGAGGCTCTCGAGTTCATCTATACGAAAGCTGCAGAAATGCCGCAATGGCTCCAGGACCCTGACCTGCTCCGCAAGTTCGATCCTACCAACCCTCTGGTCAATGACCTTCAGGCAGCTTATATCAAGAACCTGATTTCCACATATCCGAAGGTGGGTTACACTTCCAGACTTGCTGAGAATCCTTACACAGTAGAAGAGTATATCGATGACATTTATTCATTGGTATTCGACAAGACCATTGCCGGCAAGCAGCTTACGCTTTCTGACAGAAACATGGAGTATGCGTTCGTCTACAGCATGTTCGACTATCTCGGTCTGCTTGAAAGCCCTGTAAGTGCGAAAGGTTTCGCTGCTGATGACATCTTCGCTCATGGTGTAGAGGCAATTGATGACACATGGCCATGCCAGCATATCGGCTGCGGTCATGCTCATGCGGAGGAAAACAGCCTCACTGCAGCCCGCAGGGAATCTGACATCAAGATCCAGGGTAAGGCTGCATTCTACTCTACTCTCCTGAAAATCAAGAAGGTGATAGATAAGAGAGCTTCTTCTGCCAAGGGCGTCGACAAGACTCACTACGAGTATCTTGCTCACGAAATCAGCAAAGGACTCTCCAAATAATGGTCGTTCTTTTCGATTTGGATGGTGTTGTTCTGGACACGGAGTCGCAGTACACCGTGCTCTGGAACAACATTGGCAAAAAGTACGGCGATGTCGGCGAAATCGGCAGATTGAGCAAAGGACAGACATTGACCCATATCTTGGATACTTACTTCAAGGGACAGACGGAACTGCAGAAACATATCATCGAAGAGTTGTATGAATTCGAGCAGAACATGTCGTATGCGCCGATTCCCGGAGTGATGGAGTTCATGAAACAGCTGAAGGCGGCTTCCGTCCCGACGGCTGTGGTCACAAGCTCGAACAAAGCCAAGATGGAAAATGTCTACAGGCATTATCCCGATTTCAAGGATATCGTCGGACATGTGTTTACAAGTGAGTCGTTTACACGCTCGAAACCTGACCCGGAATGTTTCCTGATGGCGATGCACGCACTCGGGGGAACGCCGGAAGATACGGTGGTGTTCGAGGACTCCGTCAATGGGCTGAAGGCTGCGCGCGCGAGCGGAGCCACCGTCGTGGGACTCGTGACTTCGAACCCGCGGGAGGTGGTCGAGCCTCTGTCCGACTATGCGATCAATGATTTTACATCAATGTCGTTGGACCGGCTGAAGGAAATGCTCCAAGCACATTGAATTTGCGGAATTATTGGGTAACTTTGCGAAAACAGTTTTTTATGTCTTTGCAAAGAAATTTGACCCATCTGCTGTCGGGCGCGGCAATGCTTTCTGCAGCAGTATCCGTAACTTCATGTTTCAATGAGGATTACGATCTTACGAAAGACATTGACACGAATATAAGCATTGACGGGGATATCAGCGCGCCGCTGGGAAACTCCGAGCTTATTCTGGTCGATGACTTCCTTAACCTTGGTAACGATGACAAGGATGTCCTGAAAGCTGATGCTTCGGGAAATTACTATATTTCTGTAACCGGACGCGGTACATCTTCGGATGTGACGCTGCCGGTTTTCTCGTTCCCGGACAAGCTGGTGACGGACGGCGGATACAGTGCCACGATCAAGAAGAGCGAACTTCCGCTGCCGTCAAGCGGAACGGTTCCGTCTACACCGTACACCAAGCATTTCAAGGCCTCTTCGACACCGATGACGGTCAATGAAAATGTCCCGACGGAAATTCTGGCTGTAAAGGATGCTGAAGTTTCAGGCGTCGTGACCGTCTCTTTGAAGACGACTGCAGGAAAGGCGACTTTGTCCGACCTGACCATTGATTTTCCAGATTATCTGGAATTTGCAGATGTGAAAGACGCCGGCATGAACTTCAATCAGAACGGCAATATCCTGACCATCAAGAGTACACAGGTCACCAAGACGGCCAAGAACTATCATCTGAATATCGTAGGCATTGATTTCGACAAGATACCTTCAGGTCAGGGATTCCTCCCGTCGCAGCATAAGATCGTGCTGAATGATGAGATAAAGCTTGGTGCCTTCGATGTAAATGCCGTGTTGTCGGACTTCGGGGCTACTGTGGCCGCGATTCCGAATGAAATTTCAGCCGATATCGACATGTCCATTTCATCATTGATTGTGAAGTCCGCGCTGGTCAAGGTGAACCCGTGCATTGTCATCGAGCCTTTCATTTCGAATGTGGGCACTTTGCCTGATTTCGTGAGCGGCGATGACGTGGTCCTCGACCTGTACAATCCTGCGCTGAAGATAGATATTGACAACCGCACCCCGCTTACATTGAACCTCAATGCCGATATCATGTCATACAAGGGCGCCGACAGGCGTTCTGCTCATGTCGGCAATGCCAACGGAGGCACGGCAGTCGCACTGAGTCCTTCCGGGATGAACCGGCTCTATGTTTCCAGGACCGGCGAAGACGTTCCGACCGGATTTACATCTGTCGTAGTGCCTGACTTGTCATCGATCATCAGCATTGTGCCTGACCGTATCGGTATGGAAAACATTGATGTGGAGGCTGCAGACGAGTTCGTGACGTTGACCTCGGGCGGCAGGTACAATATCGTTTATGATTATGAAGTGGCTGCCTCGCTGGCATTCGGAAAGGATGTCAAGATAGTTTACAGCACTGATTTTACAGGCTGGAATGAGACTTTCAACCCTAAGGATGAGAGTTTTTCATTGGAAGTCCGTAATGCTGACGTGAAGTTCGACTTCGTAAACATGATTCCGTTGTCTATTTCTCTTGATGCCGCTGCCATTGATGTGGACGGCAATGTCATTCCTGCGATAAAGGTGTCATTGGATGGAAATATCCCGGCAGGATCTGTCGAAAAGCCGTCTACATCGGCATTGACCCTGAATCTGGAGGGTAGCGCGGAGCAGATGCGCAAGCTTGACGGCCTTCGCCTGAACCTTACCGGAAGCGATCCCGGTACGTTGGAGGGCGTCTGCCTGAACAAGAACCAGGGCGTGCAGTTCAAGAACATGAAAATCAGGCTCCAGGCCAAAATGGACATTGATTCTGGTCTTTAATCTATGAAAATCATGAGAAAAATTCTTTTTACGATATTGGTGTCAATGCTGGCGGCAGCAAGCGCTTTCGCACAGCAGACGATGTTGCGTTCCGCCTATTTCATGAGCGGATATAACGGAAGGGGAGATTTGAACCCCGCATTTTCAGCGGAAAGAAGCTATTTTTCCCTGCCCTCACTTGGCGGTACGGCATTGTCCGCACAGAGTAACATGGGTGTGAGCACGTTCCTGTATCCTGTTGACGGTCAGCTGACTACATTCATGAGCTCTGCTGTCTCCCCGGATGATTTCCTCGGAAAACTGAAGAACAGCAACAGGCTCGGTGTGAACGTGGACATGTCCATCTTCTCGCTCGGCATCTGGGGGAAAAAGTCGTTCTTCACCTTCGGTATCCGCCAGCGTGTCAATGCGGGGCTGAACGTTCCGTACAGTCTCTTCGACTTCATGAAGAATGCCGGCAAGTCGCAGTATTACGACATTTCGGACATGGCTGTCAAGGCTGATGCCTATATGGATTATTCCTTCGGCTGGTCGCGTCAGTTTGCGGATAAGATCAATGTCGGTGCACGTGTGAAGTTCCTCATGGGCGAGGGAAGCGCCGAGGCACGTATTGACAAGATGCGTGTCCGGATGACCGAGGACAAGTGGAGCGTCACTTCCAGTGGAATATTGACCGCAGCCTGCGGCCTTCTCGACGTCAAGACGAAGGGGGAAACCGGCGCGGACATTGATTCTCCCGAGGATGCTGACCTTCTGGACAAGTTCGGTTTCAAGGAATTCAACGACTCCGATATCGGCTCGGTAATAGGCGGTTATGGTGCTGCCATTGACCTCGGTGCAGAACTGGAACTGATTCCCGGCCTGAGGCTTTCCCTCGCTTTGAATGACATTGGCGGTATCTCATGGAACAGCGTCACTGAGGCGAAGACCAGGAAGGACAGCTGGTCATTCGAAGGTTTCGACAATATTTCGTTCGATGAGGGCGAGGGCAAGGAGAATTCGCTTTCAGAGCAGTTCAAGACGCTAGGCGATGATCTCCAGGACCTTGCGAAGTTCTACAGGACGGCCAAGGATGCCAGCAAGTTCAAGATGCTGGCAATGACCCTGAATTTAGGTGCCGAATACGTGATGCCTTTCTACAAGGGCCTCACCGCCGGCTTCCTGAGCTCGACCCGTTTCAATGGCACTTGTACCTGGTCTGAAGGCCGTTTCTATGCCAACCTGAAGCCATGCAAATGGTTCAGTCTGGCCACAAACTACGCCATTTCGTCCTACGGCTCCACAATGGGCGCCGCCCTGGGCTTCCACACTGCAGGATTCAACATGTTCCTGGGTGCCGACGCCATCGGATTCAAGTACGCCAAAGCGACCGCCGAAGGCATTCCGTACCCATACGGCCAGCTTCACCTGGGCCTGAATTTCGGCATCTCCTTCAACGTAGGCCGCCGCCACGACACCGCCCCGCGCCAGTCGCTCATTTCGCTGTAGGGCGTGGAGTGTAAACGATTGGTTATCAAATAATTCGCCTTTTTCAGAGTTAGCGAAACGGCAACTCTGAAAATGGCGAATTTGTTATGTGACAGGGATTTGTGCTCCACGCCTAGCAGAAGAGCGAAAGCGAGCAGTAGGTAATAACTTTTCCAAGATGGTCATGGTCAGTCTTCTCCAACCGATTTCTTCAGTTTAAAAATAATTTTTAACGGCGAATAGGAATTGGTCAATAAAAATCTGTTTGAATGCGGCAATATTATTCTGTTCATAGAACATAAGCATTGCTTTTTTATAGTCTATTGAATCCACACTTCGGAAGGAGATAGGGCAATATCCGTATGCAATTAAAATTCCGTTGCTTATGATGCGAGCTGCACGCTTGTTGCCGTCAGTAAATGCCTGTATGTACGAAAGAAGCACAAGGGCTAGCAGGGCCTTTTCAAACACTTCACTCTTGCCGTTTATGAGTAGACAACTGTCTTCAAGAGCTTCCCTTATTTGAAATTCGTTGTCGAGTGGTTGATAATTTGTTCCAGTTATACCGACGCGTCTATGACGGATGTTGCGTTCGACTCCCAGCTCCTTGATGAGCAGAGCGTGAATCTCCTCTATCCGACTTAAAGATATTGCTTTCAGATAATCTGGCTCGTCAAGGATGAAGTCGAGTGCGTCCTTATGGTTGAGCAGCATCACTGCTTCCTCTTTTGTTTTTCCGTTGGCGGTCTGTTTCTCTTTCAACAGACGTTCTGTTTCAAGCAATGAATAAGTATTGCCTTCTATCTGCGAAGATTTCCAGGATAAGTCTATGCCTAACCTTTCCATTTCCTTGCGATATTCAGTATCCGTCATTTCAGAAAGGTGCAGACGGAATTTTGATTGTGCTTCATGCAGCAATTTGAGTTCGTTTTCCGTAAACAAACTAACATTCGGTAGTATCTCACGTATCAGGTTGAAGTTGAAATTTTCCTGTATTTTGCGTTCGTCTATATCGTTATCGAAATAGGTGTCAAGATTGAGCGGCATGGTGACATGAGCCTGAGGAGTGAGTTTGTATCTTGTGGCCGGTCCTTTGCCAACTACTTCAACAGCCCCTTTCTCGACACAGTCTGCAATGATGCGTTTCAGAGTGCGGTCGCTTATACTCGCTGTGACGGCACTGCCAATTTCCGTCCGCTTCGAAAGGGGATGATAGTGCAGATATTGTAATATTTCAATTTCTGTCGTCATATCCAAAAAGGCTAATCGGGACAAATATACTGTTTTCTTATGGAAAATCGGGTCAAATTGACTCGATTTTGTGCCTTAATAGCAGTATTTTGTCCTGATTTAGCGAGCTCCTGACGAGCATGCTCTAATGGGTGCAAGTCCCTAAACGGCCCTGATAGTGGGAAGGTTACAGCCAGAGGCGAGGGTGTCCGCCGTGAGACGGAATCTGAAGGAAGCCGAAGTCATCGAGGGAGCGCAGAGGTGTGAGAGGTTGGAAAACGAAAGTAGGAAGAAAACTACTTCGTTTTCCTCCTACTTGATTTATATGCTTTTCCCATTTCAGATTCCAAAATTATCCAAATACAGGAATAGATAGAATAATAAAAAGTACAGTTATGGCAACAGTAAAACTAAAATTTCGCCCGTCAATGGTCGCAGGCCGTCCGGGCACGATCGTCTATTTGATAACTCACCGTCGAACCGTCAGGCAAATCACAACGGAGTACAAGGTGTTCTCCGATGAATGGGATGAGAAACAGTCACGACTTGTGATAATTCATAAATATGGGCGTGCAGAAATTGTCCGGACAATTTCGCGGAGAATTCATCGTGATATTGAGAGACTAAACAGCATTATAGATAATTTAGATCGCAAGAGTTATGAGTATTCGTCTGATGATATAATTTCGGAGTTCAGGAATACCGGAAACGTGAAAACTCTCTTTGGATTCATGGAAGATGTTATCGGGCGGTTGTATCAGTTGGAACACATCGGTACGGCAAAAAACTACCATGCGGCACTCGGCAGTTTCAAAAGGTTTCGGGGTGACGAAGACATTACATTGGAAGCTATCGATCAGATTATGATGGAAGATTATCAGGAATATCTGAAATCGACAGGTCTGTCATCAAATTCCATATCCTTTTATATGCGTATTCTTCGGGCAGTCTATAACCGGGCGGTTGAACAGGAATTGACCAAGGATTGCAAGCCTTTCCGGATGGTTTTCACAGGAACCGAAAAAACTCTCAAAAGGGCAATTTTGATCAATGACATCAAGCGCATCAAGAATCTTGACTTGTCTCTTAAGCCCAACATCGAATTTGCCCGTGACATATTTCTGTTTCTATTCTTTTGTCGTGGAATGTCTTTTATAGATGCCGCATTCCTGAGAAAGACAGATGTTCGAAACGGAGTGCTGACCTATCGGAGACATAAGACGAATCAAGTGCTTCGCATAAAGATCATAAATCCTATCAAAGAATTGATTGACCATTATTCGGACAAGAGTTCTCCTTATCTGCTGCCTATTATAGATTGTTCTGTCGCGGATGAGCGCAAACAATACGAAACAGCCTTGCGCCGTATCAATAACACATTGAAAATTATTGCCGATATGGTAAAATTGCCGGTTGCGCTTACGACTTATGTCTCCCGACACAGTTGGGCCACCATAGCCAAATCGAAAAATGTGCCTGTCAATGTCATTTCAGATGCGCTCGGGCATGAGTCCATCGCCACTACGCAAATATACCTTGCTTCAATAGACGCGTCTGTTATCGATCGAGTGAATGAGTTGATAATTAAAGAGTTATAAATGGAGAAATGTGGTGAAAAACATCCGTTTCCTTGTAAGAAACGGACGCGGCGTACAAAGGTATATAATATTTCCTAATATCAAACTATCCGAGACAAGAATTATATTGATTCTTATTAAAAAGAATAAAATTGATATACAAAGTTAATTCAAGGAGGAAGGACTTGCCTGTATATCAACCGGTTATATTCTATATCCGTTTCTTACAAGGAAAAGGATATGAGGTATACAGAATTGTATCACTAAAATTACTAATCATAAATTTATAAAGATGGGTTTTCTAATTATTCTTGCCGTTATTGTCTTGGCTATTATCTTGATGAAGAAGAGTACTTCTGACAAGAATTCTTCTTTTGAAGAACCTGTAAAATCTCAAATTACTTTTAATGATCTTTCTCAGGAAGACCTTGATGACCGGGATGAAAAATTCCGCGATTTGATGCAGGGGAGAAATGGGGAAGAATTGACTAAATGCTACAACAAATGCAGATCACTATTCATTCCTAAGGAAAATGGGGAATTTGCGGGAAGTTTATCTGGTTTGCTGTCAGAGAGGTATCGTGCGAAAAAGCTTGCTGAAATAAATGAAACTGTTGCTCGAATATTCGGAAACGATCTTTCGGAATATTCGGTTTGGTATAGTGTCCTTTTTGATAACATTCTTAATGAAATGTATTCCTCGCAAAATGGAAAATTGGTTCAGTTCGTAGAAATGGTAATGGCTGATGTCCGGCAAGGAGACGCTTTGTTAAAACGGATAGATATATATGATATCCTGTCAGGTCCTGTTTCCGAGAATATATCAACAAAAGTTTGGACGGAGAAAGCAACAATTAAAATTGAGAAAAAACTTAAGAATGGCGAACTCCACTACGAAATAAAAGGCGCATACGATTCCTTCAAATATGGTTTATGTATGGACGATGATCTTATCCGCAAGGCAGAGATTCTTATGACCATCTGCGCAAAATACGAGTATGGACCAAAATACGAACTCCATAAAGACGATGTGGAGAAATACGCGTTGCCTAACCTTTCAAGGTAAGTTATTCAGATTAAATGAATTAATTTATGGAATGGATATTATATATAATAGGTGGTTGTCTGGCAATATCTTTTCTATCGGCTATCGGCTTGATTCCTGAATATTTCAGCATGTTAGTAACTGCTATTTTTATAGGTCTTGTCAGTGGTGTCGTCGCATGGATTTTCAATTGGGGATTTGGATCCGGATTCCAAGTCGGTATGTACATCGGTGTTGCCATTTATGCACTTTATTGTATTTCGCGGATCATTAATCCGGAAATAACCATTGAGTTCTACTCTGACGGCTCGCAGAAAGTTTTGTCCGAACGTTGGAATGGGATCATAGGACTTGTTGTAGCGGTTGGTTCCATTCTTTGTACTATACTTAAATGAATCAATGTTATTGTGACTGAAAAATAACTATAAAAACGGAAATTAATTATGGGGTTTCTTGCAGATGTTTTTTTTTGACCACAATGTAATTATTGTGGGAGACGTTCATTGGAAGATGAATTCAGTGTTAAAGGTTATTGCCCTTTTGAGGTAAAATATTGTAGATCTTGTGGACGATACCAAGTTCACGGGCCTGTTCCTAGTTGTCACCGCTGCGGCACTCCTCAAACAAAGTTGGCTAGGAATGAGTATGGCGTAATGCTCCCTCAGTGTCCAAATTGTGGCTATATATGGGATGACGATTAATGCGCTAAATAGCTATGTTTAAATTACGTGACTTGATGGGACCTATTATGGATAAAGACAGTATTCATTCTGAAAATCGTAGAAATGGTAATGGCTGATGTCTGGCAAGGAGACGCGTTACCTAACCTTTCAAGGTAAGTTGTTAGGATTAAATGATTTAATGTGATTGTGATACAAAGTTGAAACTATAAAAAAGGAAATTAATTAGGGGGCTTTTAGACTACAGAAATTCTATGCGTAATACACAGGGTTTTTCCCTGACCCTACATTATCTAACATCATACTAATTTACTATAATTATGGAAAATAGATTTGCCGGAGAATCGGCTGTTAACCAAGAGATGAAGTGTCTTTGCGTATTCGTTTTGGATGTTTCCGGATCTATGCGCGGAGCAAGAATTGAAGCCCTCAATCAGGGTATGAGAGATTTCTATAGTGAGATTCAGACCGGTAACAGTGTATCTGAGAAACTTATAGACCAGCTTGAAGTTGCAATCATTCAGTATGACGAGGAGGCCCAGATTCTGCGCAACCCTGCCCTGCTTGATGAGGATGAGGTTCCACCAACACTAGCAGAGCGAGGTTCTACTACTGAAACAGTTATTGCAATGGAGGAGGCTATCCGTATGGTAGAGGAACGCAAGGAGTGGTATAAAAAGACGGGACAAAAGTACTATCGTCCTTGGATTGTTGTTATGACAGATGGCGAACCTTATGGGGATCGTGCTACAGCAGTGGATATAGATGCTATCTCAAGCCGAGTAGCTGTTGAGACAGAAGGCAAGAAATACTTTGTCATGGGCATTGGTGTGGGTGAGGCTAATATGGATTTGCTTCGCAAGATGTGCGGCAAGGCTCTTCCTTTGGCAGGAACCAAGTTTACTGAGTTTTTCAAGTGGCTCAGCAATTCACTTTCAATGGTATCAAAGAGCAAAGAAGGCGAGAAGGTCAATATTAGCGAAGGCAGTGATGCCTGGATGAACTCTTTCGAAATTTAAGTATAGTAACATACTTACACAATTGAGGTGTAACCGTTTAGGCGGATACTCCTTTGCTGTGGCTAAATGAACTCCCTAAAATAACACTAATATGAGTAAGATACGTGCTATAATAAGGTCTATAGTAGAGATTCTTAAATCAGATGATGCCGATGCAGACATTAAGGCAGAGGTTACGACTGCTGATGAGCCGAAGGATGACGTTCCGAAGGATGAACCTAAAGATGATAAGGATACTGCATCCCCTCAAGATGATGCGTCTGATGCTGAGCCAAAGGAGGATAATCCAGTACCCGACATTGATCCTGTAGCAGAGCCAAAGGAGCCTGCAAAGGGGGTTGATTTGGATAATCCTGAGCGTAGACTGGTTACCTCTATTGCAGATAAAGATGGTTATATTGTAGGTTTCTCTATTCAAGGAAGAAGTCACATCTCTGATGGAATTCCTTGTGAGGATTATCATGCATACACTGAGATTGCACCGGGCTGGAAACTGCTTATAACCTCTGATGGCGCTGGATCTGCACGCGAAGCAGCTCGTGGTTCAAAGGCAAACTGCGACATGGCAACTAACTTCATCAAGCAATTGCTTGTGCAAAAGGGCTGGATAGAAAAGAACTACATGCCTACAGAACTTGAGTGGTATGTCGAGATTCGTGAGATATTCCTTGCCATGAAGGGCATTATTACCGTTCAGGCAGCAAAGCAGGCGCCACAATACAAGGCTTCAAAGGAGGCTGCCCTTGCCGAACTTGAGACTGAGATTGCCAAGGCTGAGGACAAGGTTGTGATTGATAAATTAGAGAGCAGGAAGCAGGATCTTATTGAACACATAAATAAGCCTCTTACTGCGCGCGATTTCAACGCCACTATCATCCTTATGCTTATAACTCCTAAAGGTATGCTCACTGCCCATATCGGTGACGGAAGAATGGGCTACAAGAGTAAAGATGGGAAGTGGAAGGCTTTGATGACACCACACAAGGGGGACGAGGCGTCGTCAACAGTATTTATCCCTAACGATTGGGAACAGAATCACGTACCCGCATTCACTATGTCTGACGCTTACCTGCCAGATGTAAGGGTTGTCCACGAGTTACCTGAGGTTGTGGTACTTATGAGTGACGGTTGTGAAAATATCGCCTGGAGTTGCTATGCTAGCAATGAACAGACCGGTTATTATTACGATCCTAATATTCCATTTGCAGGTTTCTTTGAGCCTCTGCTCGAGGAGATGAACAGAGATCTTAAACCGGAGCAACGCATTGATCGTCTTATTGAAATTGTCAATGTCGGCACCAAAGCAGGCAAGGCCGAACACGATGACCGAACCATTTTGTTTGGCGTATTCAAATAACACCTCGTTCAATAAGATTGATAACTACCAATTATTATAAAAAGTCAATGACGATACTCATCAAAAAATCGACAACGGCCAATTTTGAGACCATTGAGATTAACGATACTCCGCTTGGTAAAGGCGGACAGGGAGCTGTGCATAATATTACCACCTCAAAGTATAGTGCTGATTATTGTATCAAGATTTACATCCGCGATGCTGAGAAAATGCACAAAAAGATTGAGTACATGGTAGCTCATCCTCCACAAATCATTCGTGACACATCTTTCCGTATCTGTTGGCCTACGGCTCTTGCATATAATACGAAGAAAGAGTTTGTCGGTTATATGATGCCCCTGGCATTCCCGAAGGGACACGATCTTACAATTCTTTCCGTATATCGCAGCAAACCTCTTTCTCAACTCAAACGATTTAAAGACAAGGTTGAGTGGCATAACAAGTATGAACTTGACACCAGCGAGGGTATTGTCAATCGCGTTAAGATGCTCTGCAACATTGCTATTGCACTGCATACTATACATTCAACAGGTCGCTATGTGCTTGTTGACCTGAAACCTGAGAATATTGATGCTACTGGAGCAGGCAAGGTGTCCATTATGGACACTGACTCTATACAAATTTCAGAAAACGGTAAAATTCTCTACCCGGCAACAGCATTTACTCCTGAATATTTTGCTCCTGAAGGAAAGGAACTTAAGAGACTCAACCGACCATTTACCCTTCAGTGCGACTACTTTGCTGCGGCAATTTGTTTCTACCAGATTCTGACTGGTACTCACCCGTACTCGGGTACGGTACTTAAGTCCCCATATGACAACTGCACTGAAATTGCTGATTGTATATCAAATGGGCTGTTTGCCTTTGGCGAGAAGCAAAAATATATTGATTTGCCATCTGCATTCAATCTACAGCAGAATTTTTATAATCTACCTTCGACGATTCAAGGACTCTTCAAACGTGCCTTTGGTTCACAGGCATCTAAACGTCCGACGATGGAGGAGTGGGGGCGTACTTTTCACGAGATTATCAGAGGCGGTATCAAAGTCGGGCCATCTGTTGTCAAGCGTGACACAGCCGGTATTCCACTCAAGATAACGAATTTATCCTTCGCAGATGAGGACTATGAGGGCAATGAGATTCGCAGTTCAGGAAGCAAACTATATAATGATACGACCTATCTCGTGACCTATTTATCATATACTGTCCTCAACAATGTCGGCAGTGTAGATATCTACTATAAAATAATAGACCCGAACGGGGTGCTTGTCACCAATACTAACACCAAAGGTGTGCTGGAGCTGACAGCTAAAGGCTCTTATACCAAAAGGTTAGGAGGATGGGGAAATAAGAATAAGACAGCATACAGCACTCCGGGTGAGTATAACATTGAGTTTTACTATAAAGGCAAGTGTATTTATAGGTCCAAATTTACCATTCACGAGTCATTGCCCAAGAAATCGTCTGATACAATTCCATCTATCCCTCTTCCTCACTATACCCCGACAACAAAAACCTCAATACGTTCTTCTGGTGGCCTGTGGAGAAGAATGAATAATGCTATAAAAGGATTTGGAGAAAGGATTGATGACAGCATTGATTCTTTATCTTCCCCAACCGCATGGACCATTATCATCGGCATTATCGGTGCAATAGGTCTTATTGCAGCCGCTATCTCTACGGATAGCATATTCTGGGGTGTAGTCGTGGTATTTTTTGGTTTGGGTATCGGATATTATGCCGTTTTTATAGGAGGCGCTGTCATAAGCTTTATTTTCCGCTTCATTCTTTACATATTCAGGTACTTGTTCTACAATATATACACAGTCATTCTTGCTGTCCTTATTGCTGTAGGTATTATTGTTGGACCATGGATTAATGAGTTGATTGACAATAGTTACGGTGCTGAGACAGTGGTTGTCGTTCCAAATGTCAAAACTGAAGTTACTACAACATATTATTGCACCGCAAGCAGCATATTAAATATCCGATCCTCACCCAACAAAGACGCCAAAGTCATAGGTACTATAAGAAGAGGGCAATCTGTTCAGGTTTATAATATCGTTAATGGATATGCTAAATTCAAATATGGCAGCGGATATGGTTATGCGAGTATCAAATATCTGAATAAACAATAGTAGACGGCGGATTCCGAAAAGCCTTAATAGAGTAGGAAATAATTAAATATTTAGAGATATGAAAACTCTTAATTTCCAAGTGGTTGCTGCTGCGCAGAATGAAAATTCTGTATTCGAGTACAGTAACTTTAGCGAGAGTGGCCCGTGTGATATGTGCTGGGGCGATCTGAGTCTTTAAACCGGAAGGACGAGGCTAACAGGAACACCTGGTTTCCTCGTCCATTTTTTATATCATAAAATTAATGTAATCATGTATTGGTCAAAATATAACATATTATCAAAGTCGGAAAAATACGGCTATCTTCTATTCAATACTATGTCATTGGCTTTCATTCGAATTGATAAAGAAGATATTGCAACATGGCTAGAACTGAAAGATAATCCCGACACATATAAGAGATTTGAAAATCATGATTTTTTACTTAAAGCACATATTATAGTAGAAAATCAAGAAGACGATCTAAATGGTTATCTTGCGGACATTTTAAAGAATAGATATAATCCGGTTGATATGGCATTAACAATTTTGCCGACACGTGGATGTAATTTCGGATGTATCTATTGCTATGAGCAGGATCGCCCGATGATTAATATGAATGAGAAAACAGAAAGAGCAATAATGGCTTTTGTTAGATCCAACAAGAACCTTAGACGACTTAGTGTTGTTTGGTACGGAGGTGAGCCTCTAATTAATTTCCCATCAATTGAAAGACTGTCAAAGGAATTTCTTGCAATGGATATAGAGTATTCTGCCAAGATGGTAACCAACGGTTATTTGCTCACCTCTGATGTTAGCGAAAAATTAGAACAACTCGCTGTCCGCAATATACAGATTACACTTGATGGATCAGAATCCGTGCATGACAAGCGGCGTATGCTTTTAGGTGGACAGCCTACTTATCGTGTCATAATGGAAAATTTGAAACATCTCCTGAACATCAACAAGACCATTACTGTAGATATACGCACGAATGTAGATAGGCGTAACATGGACGATTATAATTCTTTCTACCAACAGTTTAAAGCAGAAGTGGATGATTCTCGCGTAAACCTTTATCCGGGCTTTGTGTCTGATCTTTTGTCTTCAGAATGCGTATCGGCAGAACACAATATCAGCGCGGGAGGATATAAAGCTCAATTTGCTCTTGATATATTCAACAACTACGGCATAGAAATCAAATCGTTTTTGCCTAAATATAGACGTCATAGCTGTGTTGCAAGCAAGTATTGGGCGTTTGTTATAGGTCCTGAAGGAGAACTCTACAAATGTTGGCGTATGGTTGGGAATAAACAACAAGAAATAGGAAATGTAAATATAGGCAACATGAACATGGCCAAATTCTCACGTTATCTTGTTGGAGCCGATTATACGCAAGATAAAAAATGTCTCGACTGCGAGTTTGTTACACTTTGTGGTGGTGGTTGTCCGCTGGTGCGTATGCGTAACAAATATGAGGGAACGAATATAAATCACTGCTGTCCGGAAAAATCAAGTATGGAGAAACTAATGGAAATGCGGTATGAAATGTTCTTGAAACAACAACATAGAATGTAATGAAGAAAATATATATCGAGACGTATGGGTGCAGGATGAATCTTTGTGATAGCGAGATCATTCTTGGTATATTATCAGGGCATGGATATGAATATACTCATGTCTTGGCTGACGCTGACTGTGTTATTCTCAATGGCTGTTCTGTCCGTGAAATTGGACATATAAAGACATTTGAACGCATTAAGGAGTTAGAAAAAACTCTTGAGTCACATGTGATACTCATTATCGCCGGGTGTATATCCACTCAACTTGATGAATCTTTTTTTACGACCTATCCTCGTGTACAACTTGTTATACATCCTACAGCTTATAAACATATTTTCGAGGCTATAAACGTACTTACTCGAAAACAATCAACACATCTTCTTGTAATCGGGAACAACAAAGATGAAATATACGACAGGCAGTTACCTCTACGATTATTGGAAGATAATATTACTGCAACAGTTACAATAATGAAAGGTTGCGATCTTTATTGTAGCTACTGTATTGAGCCATATACGCGAGGTGGACGGGTGAATCGTAGTTACGAGGGGATTATGGCAGAGATTGCGGACATACGAGAAAAAGGTTATCGGGAAATTACCCTTTTCGGACATATTGTGGATTTATGGCAAGGCAAACATGATGGAATCTCTAAGAATTTTGCTCAACTATTGTCTGACGTAGCTGAATCCTGTCCGGAACAACGCATAAAATTTATATCGTCACATCCTCTAACATTCACGGATCAAATAGCAAATGTGATTGCTGGGCATAATAATATCATGAAGGTTGTCCATCTCCCAGTGCAATCAGGTTCAGATAGGATCCTTAACATGATGAATAGAAAATATACAGTCAGTCAGTTCATTGAAAAGGTTGATGTGATAAGAAGGATTATTCCTGATATAAACATTGTTACCGATATTATGGTGGGATTTCCTGGGGAGAAAGAAAAGGATTTCGAGGCGACTCTAAATTTGCTGGCAGAGGTTCGCCTGACCAGCGTTAATGTATTCAAATTCTCTATGAGAAAAGGTACTCCTGCGTACTGGAATTATAACGATGATGTTCCTTTAAGTGTTAAGGAGGAACGGCAGCGAAGAGTGCATTCTCTGATTCGTACAATCAAGAAAGAGACGGAATGTGAGTTGGTTGGAACGAGGCGGCATATAATAGTGGAGTCTAAAGATAAGGACTCCCAGTGCTGGTTTGGACGTGATATGAATCATAGGACAATCTATTTTGTTCCTGTATCAGAGGTGAATGAAGGGGCTCAATGCGACATAATTATTAAAAGAGTTGAAAGTGATAAAATATTTGGAGAAGTTTGCCTATGAAAGTGCATATTGAAAATATTGGTTGCTTCAAAAATCTTGTGGATTCCGAACGCTTGCTTTTTGCCATTGAACAAATGGGAATCGAGGTGTCATTCGGTAGGCTTCTTGATTTCGCTGATATTGCTATAATCAACACTTGTGGATTCATTCAAGATGCCGAAACCGACTCGAGTGTACTCATTAGGCAATATGCCGTACTTAAAACACAAGGAATTATCTCGCAACTGTGGGTGATGGGATGTTATGGACAGAAGATAGGAGAAAGGTTGAAAAAAGATGTACCTGAAGTTGATTTAATATTTGGAAATTTTGATTGGGATAATATTCTAATCCGGCTCGGTCATGCTAGATCAAATGACATTGATATTCGGCGACATATCACGACTCCGTCTCACTATACTTATCTGAAAATATCGGAAGGGTGCAACAGACCCTGTTCTTATTGTATTAAACCCATATTGAATGGCCCTTTAAAGTCAATTCCTATGGAACGATTGGTAGAAGAAGTAAAGTGGCTTGTTGAACAGGGAGTATGTGAATTTCAGTTGGTGGCTCAAAACCTTACAGACTACGGTGTTGATTTGTATGGAGAACGAAAAATCACCGAACTTGTAGAACGTATTTCTGATATACCTGGGGTGGAATGGATCCGGCTTCATTATGCTTATCCTATCGGATTCCCTTCTAGTCTGTTGGATGTAATGAGAGAAAGAAGCAATGTGTGTAAATATCTTGACATGGCAGTGCAGCATTGTAATCCGGAAATGCTTAAGCGTATGCACAGAACCATGTCAAAAGAGGAACTCGTCTCCCTACTTTCTGAAATTCGTGATAGGGTTCCTGGCATCTATTTGCGAACGACGCTTATGGTAGGTTTTCCTGGAGAAACCGACGAAATGTTCGACGAACTTTGTACGTTTGTCAAGGAACAAGATTTTGAAAGAATGGGAGTTTTCCGTTATTCCGCCCAAACAGAATCATATAGTTACAAAAACTATATTGATACAGTCCCCGAAAGTATAAAGACATCAAGAGCGCTTACACTTATGAACATACAAAAAGAAAAATATCATTCACTAAACACCTCCCTTGTAGGGACAGTTCAGAAGGTCATTGTGGACTGTCTTAGTAATGGGAAATATTATTGCCGTACAGAACATAGCACACCAATGGCAGACCCTAAAATTATAGTAGACAGCAAGCGTCCGCTAAAAATTGGATCATTCCTGATGGCTCGCATTACAGAATCCGGGTCAGGGGGAAAACCCTGTGTTTAGGATAACTAAAAAGTATGTACCTTTGAATAGATAAAGGTACATGATATGACAACAAGAGAAAACGATTTGCTTCTCCAGTTCATGGGTCAGGGGTGGGGAGTCCCTTGTCGCCTAAACTCTGGCGTATCGAAATTCCGTGGCACGCCTGCTGTGGATTAGGGGTCAGGGGGTAGACCCAGGCCATGGTGAGAAACCAAGATTCTGTACCACATAAAACGTTTTCGCGGAACAAATAGTTCCTGTAAATACCTTCGGTACCGTTTAAAACGTTTTCTACGCACATCACGTCCAAAAAATGTCATGTCGTGAGTAAACCTGGCCTTTTTACGCACGAGGGGTAAGCGTTTTCGGGGTGGCCCAAGACCGTCAGGTGCGCATCTCATGACATTGAAACCCGGCGGCGGGACGCGGCCACGCTTCGTTTCGGGTCAGGGGGAAAACCCTGTGTTTAGGATAACTAAAAAGTATGTACCTTTGGAT